>Ga0265295_1000247_pt1 | contig 111525 bp, 106 predicted proteins | sample Munlansysbiofilm_FD_192503 | JGI IMG/M metagenome (GOLD analysis project Ga0265295, IMG submission 192503) | Leachate microbial communities from a municipal landfill in Southern Ontario, Canada - Methane capture system biofilm | ecosystem: Engineered > Solid waste > Landfill > Unclassified ...
TCTCAGGGTCTGTACGAATTACGCGATGGTTGGATTAAGCTTCATCACTCTTAGTGAAACGCCCTGTGCGGAGCCGCATGCAGGGTGTTGTGGGGGCTGAGGGCTAGAAACCCTCGGCTACCCGATTGGTAGCGGTACTGGTGAATCGAGCGCATGCCGTGTTTCGAGGTTGGCGTAGCGCCCGAATCGGGTCAGGATGATCCGTTGAGGGAATAGCAGTACCGATGAGGTGCTTCATGCCTACCGCTTGCTCAGTTTTTGTGTGTGGAATATGGCAAGAGTGATGCATGTGGTACTTCGTGGTAGGTGTTTATCCGTCAATGCACCCATCTGGGGTGCAACTCCGGCGCTACGCCATCCCTGGCTCGCTCATCACCTCCACCCCGAAGCACTCGTTGAGCATTTACAGTGTTTGCACTATGCCCACCGCTTGATTAGCGCTTTTGTTCTTCATAAAAAATTCAAACAGTGCGGCGCCGCCAGATAGGTGATTGTGGGAGATAAATCCTGGGTGAGTAAGACTTATTGTCAGAGTGATCGCCTTTCATGTGCTATGGCCGCTTAGATAATGTAGAATCTCCAGCTTATATATTTCTATTAGCCTTGTTGATTCCATGAGGACCGCTATGTTCAGCCGTGATTTGACTGTTGCCCGTTTTGACGCCGAACTTTTTGATGCGATGGAGAAAGAAGCCCAGCGCCAAGAAGAGCATATTGAGCTGATTGCATCAGAAAACTACACCAGCCCAGCGGTAATGGAGGCACAAGGTTCTGTGCTGACCAATAAGTATGCTGAAGGCTATCCAGGAAAGCGCTACTACGGTGGTTGTGAGTACGTTGATATTATTGAACAGCTGGCGATTGATCGCGCTAAAGAACTGTTTGCTGCTGACTACGCAAACGTGCAGCCGCATGCCGGCTCACAAGCCAACGCTGCGGTGTACTTAGCCTTACTGCAAGCGGGTGATACCATTTTAGGCATGAGCTTGGCACATGGTGGTCACTTGACTCACGGCTCTAGCGTGAGTTCTTCAGGCAAGCTGTACAATGCTATTCAGTACGGTATTAACGAAGCCGGTTTGATTGACTATGACGAAGTAGAGCGTTTGGCGGTAGAGCACAAACCAAAAATGATCGTTGCAGGTTTTTCTGCTTACTCACAAGTTCTCGATTTTCCGCGTTTTCGTGAGATCGCTGACAAAGTTGGCGCCTATTTATTTGTTGATATGGCCCACGTTGCCGGTTTGGTTGCTGCAGGTGTCTACCCGAACCCAGTGCCATACGCTGATATCGTGACCACCACCACGCACAAAACCTTACGCGGTCCACGCGGCGGTTTGATCCTTGCGCGTAAAAATGAAGAGATTGAGAAAAAACTTAACTCTGCCGTATTCCCAGGCACTCAAGGCGGTCCGCTTGAACACGTCATTGCCGGTAAAGCGATCTGCTTTAAAGAAGCTTTGCAGCCTGAGTTTAAGGTGTATCAGCAACAAGTGATCAAAAATGCACAAACCATGGCCAATGTATTTATTGAGCGTGGCTTTGATGTGGTTTCAGGCGGTACTTTTAATCACTTGTTCTTGGTGTCACTGATTAAGCAAGAAATCACCGGTAAAGATGCTGACGCAGCATTGGGTGAAGCTTTTATTACCGTAAATAAAAACTCTGTACCGAACGATCCGCGCTCACCGTTTGTCACTTCAGGTCTGCGTATTGGTACACCCGCAGTGACTACTCGCGGCTTTAAAGAAGCAGAGTGCAGTGAACTGGCGGGCTGGATTTGCGATATTCTTGACAACATGGGTGATAGCTCTGTGATCGATGCAGTACGCGCTAAAGTACAAGCCGTTTGTGCGAAGCACCCTGTATACGGTAACTAAGTTATTATCTGCACAGAAAACCCAGCTTCGGCTGGGTTTTTTATGCCTGATTAAAGGTGTCTGGCATGTTGCTCTTTTAACATCCTGCACATTGTTGCGCGGGATGTTAAAAGAGGGGGTGAGGCTGTTGTGTCATCATTATTTAATGAAAAGGCGGGCGTTTGAATAAAAAACCTTTGCATTGAATGCAAATCTTTCGCATTATTGTTCCTTGTTTTTGATCAATATCAATTCTGCTTTAACCCTTCAAGGATATTTATAATGCGCGTTTTATCATTTGCTCACCTGAGTGTACTGGCTTTAGCCATTAATTTAGCAGCCTGTGGCGATAGTGAGACGACGTCTTCTGCCGCAGTGACTGTCACGCCAGCGCCTGTTGTTGCGCCTGTTGAAACAGCTCAAGCTGCAACTGCGCAAGTCACCCGTGAGCAAGTGATTCAGCACTACGCGGATATAGCGCATGCCACCTTTGCAGATGCTTACAGCACTGCTCAAACGCTGCAAAGTGCAATCAATGCCTTTGTTGATGCGCCCAGTGCCGAGACTCAGCAGGCGGCTAAAGACGCTTGGTTAGCGGCGCGTGTACCTTATATGCAATCGGAAGTATTCCGTTTTGGTAATGTCTTGGTCGATGAGTGGGAAGGGCAGGTCAATGCTTGGCCGCTGGATGAAGGCTTGATTGATTATGTTGATGGTGATTATCAGTATGCGCTAGGCAATGGTGGTGCCATTGCGAACATTATCGCCAACCAAAGCATTCAAGTTGGCGAAGAGAAAGTAGATGTCAGCGAATTAACGCCTGAGTTATTGGCTGGTTTGAATGAGTTAGGGGGTTCGGAAGCGAATGTGGCGACCGGTTACCATGCAGTTGAGTTCCTGTTATGGGGGCAGGATTTAAATGGTACACAACCTGGTGCAGGTGAGCGTTCATACACAGATTATTTGACCGGTGAAAACTGCACCGGTGGTAATTGTGAGCGTCGTGGTCAATATTTAAAAGTTGTGACAAGTTTATTGGTCGATGACTTGGCTGAAATGACCGCGCAGTGGGCAGCAGATAACTCTGAAAACTACCGTGCTGAATTGCTCGCAGAAAGCGCAGAGCAAGGCTTGCGTAAAGCGTTTTTTGGCATGGGCAGCCTAAGTTTGGGAGAGCTTGCTGGTGAGCGTATGAAAGTTGCTTTAGAGGCCAGTTCCACTGAGGATGAACATGATTGCTTCAGTGATAACACGCATAACTCACATTTTTATAATGCCAAAGGCGTGCGTAACGTTTACTTAGGCGAGTACAAAAAAGTTGATGGCACTGTGTTAACAGGACCGAGTATTGCTCAGCTGGTACAGGCAAGTGATGCAGCAGCGGATCAATTGTTGCAAACCAACTTGGCAACGACCGAAAAAAACTTGCAGGTGATGGTGGATGCAGCTGAAAATGGTACGGCCTTTGATCAGATGATTGACCCTGAAAATACCGAAGGGCAACACATTGTGGGTGATGCGATTGCCGCTTTGGTTGTGCAAACCACTGCGATTGAGCAAGCCGCTTTAGCGTTAGGGATTACTGAGTTGAACCCAGATACGGCTGAACACACGTTTTAAGCTGCATAAACGTGCTGCTGATGACATGTCAATGAGCTGTGATATCAGCGCTACTCATGCAGTCAACACTGAATGCCGACATCTGTCGGCGTTCTTATTTTTATAGATGTTATTAGGTTATTGGCATGAACGTTTTTTTATCGATATGTTTGCTCGGCTTGAGTAGTGTAGGTATCGCGCAAGCAGCGACAGAGCTGAGCGCTTTTGATCCGCAAGAACGTTTCTCTGGTGGCAGTGCCACAGTTAATAAGTTTGACTCGAATGCCTTTTCTTTACCTTCGGCGAATTTGGCACCGACTCGTCGTTTAGATTTTAGTGTGGGTAATAGTTTCTTTCGCAGCCCTTGGGTGATTGCTCCAGCCACCACGACGTCGCGCGATGGTTTAGGACCGCTGTTGAATACCAATGCTTGCCAGAACTGCCATATTAAAGATGGTCGTGGCCATCCGCCTGCGCCTGACGCAGTGAATGCGGTGTCCATGCTGGTGCGTTTGTCTATTGCTGGGATCCCTGCTGACCCGGCGCAAGGTCTTGTTCCTGAGCCGACTTATGGTGGTCAGTTACAAGATATGGCCATTCCTGGCATAGCGCCAGAAGGTCGTGTGCGCGTGACATACACGCCAGTTCCGGTGTCTTTTGCCGACGGCAGTGTGCTGGAATTACAGCAACCAAACCTGCAGATTACTGATTTAGGGTATGGACCTATGCATCCCGATGCGTTGCTGTCAGCGCGAGTGGCGCCGCCGATGATTGGTTTAGGTTTACTTGAGGCGATTGCAGAGCAGGATCTTTTAGCCAATGAAGACCCTGAGGACATGAATGCTGATGGTATTCGTGGTCGTGCGAATCGAGTGTGGTCGCATGAGGCACAAGCGCTGGCTGTAGGTCGCTTTGGCTGGAAGGCTGGGCAGCCAAGCATGCGTCAGCAAAATGCCGATGCTTTCTTTAATGATATGGGCTTATCTACACCGTTATTGTCTGGTACGGCTTGTACTGCGCAGCAAACCGACTGCTTAGCTGCGCCGCACGGTGGCGAGCCTGAAGTGAATGAGAAAATTGAAGCGCAAGTGTTGTTTTATTCGCGTAACTTAGCCGTTCCAGCGCGACGTAACCCGGACAGCCCAGAGGTGCTAAAAGGTAAGCAACTGTTTAATCAGGCCAATTGTCAAGGCTGTCATACACCGCGCTTTGTCACGGCAAAAGAGGCAGCAGAGTCTGAATTAGCTGAACAAGTGATTTTCCCGTATACCGACTTATTGCTGCATGACATGGGCGAGGGTTTAGCTGATCAGCGTCCTGAGTTTCAAGCCAGTGGCCGTGATTGGCGCACACCACCCTTATGGGGGATTGGTTTAACTGAAGAAGTGAGTGGTCATACTCGGTTCTTGCATGATGGCCGCGCGCGTAATTTAATGGAAGCGGTGCTCTGGCATTCGGGTGAAGCAGAAACGGCCAAGCAGCAGGTGTTAAACTTCTCACAATCTGAGCGCCAAGCTTTATTGGCTTTCCTCAATTCTCTTTAGGTGCTGATGATGTTGAAAAAAATAGTGTATGGGTTAGCGGGCGTAAGTTTATTGGCCTGCTCCAATAGCGGTGATCCTTATCAGCAAACCAGCGCAGCGCTGGGTGAGCAAGTGATTTATCAGGCGCATCAACAATGGCAAGCCAGCAATCAACAGTTGGTTAGTAGTGCGCAAGCCTTCTGTCAGGATGGGCAGGATTTAACGCAAACACGTGATGATTTTTTACACGCACAGCATGCTTGGGCGGCCTTGCAACCCTTATTGATTGGTCCGCTTAATGAAGGTAATCGTGCTTGGCAAGTGCAGTTTTGGCCGGATAAGAAAAATTTAGTTGCACGTCAAGTGAAACAGTTTCTTAAAGCCAATCCTGAGCCAAGTTTGGCTGATGTAGATCGTGGTAGTGTGGTGATTCAGGGCTTAAGTGCCTATGAGTACTTGGTGTTTGATCCAGAGATAGATCTTGGCGATGCCATGCAAAAGCAGCGTTACTGCCCGCTGTTACAAAATATTGCGGTGCATCAACAACAATTGGCGGATGAGGTGGTCGGCCAATGGCAGGGTCAGGATGGCATGCTCGCGCAACTGACTGCGTTTCCTAACCAGCGTTATGCCGAGCCACTGGAAGCGCTGACCGCGATTTTGCAAGCACAAGTGATCAGTCTTGATGGGCTAAAGAAAAAACTTGGCACCCCACTGGGACGCACCAGTAAAGATATTGTTCAGCCGTATCAGGCGCAATCATGGCGCAGTCAAGCCTCTTTAAGTAATTTGTCTGCAGAGGTTGAGAGTGCTTTAGCGCTTTGGCAGGGTGTTGATACGCATTCTTTGCGCAGTTTATTAACAACAGAGCATGCCGAGTTGGTTAAACAGATTGATGCAGCTTATTTACAAGCACAACACGAGCTGGCTGCGTTTAAACAGCCGCTGAGTGAGTTGCTTCAAGATGAACAGCAACGTAAAGCATTATTTACGTTGTATGAAAGCTTTGATCGCTTGCACCGCTTGCATGAAAAAGAAGTGGCGCGCGCGCTCGGTGTGCAGTTGGGCTTTAATGCGCACGATGGTGATTAAGCATGCAGCGACGTAGCTTTTTAGCCGGGAGCTTAGCAGCGCTGGTTGGCACAGCTGTATTAGGTTGGCGCTTTTGGCCGCAAGGCCGTCAGCCGTTGCTATTGTCTGCCCGTGATAATACAGCAGGTGAGCATTTCGCCGTAGGTTATACGCTGTCTGGTGAGCAGTTGTTTGCCACGCAGGTGCTCGAGCGTTGCCATGATATTTGTATGCATCCATTGCTGCCGTTGGCGGTGTTTGTTGGGCGTCGGCCGTCAACGCACAGTTATTTAATTGACTTGCAAACAGGGCAGTTGTTGCAAACCTTCACGACGCCAGCGAATCGTCACTTTCAAGGGCATGCGGTGTTTGATGCACAGGGCGAACACTTGTATAGCACGGAAAATGATACTGATGAGCCTGGCCGCGGAGTGATTGGCGTCTGGAAACTCAATAGTGCGCAGCGTTTGCAGCGTGCGACTGAACTATCCAGTTTCGGTGTCGGCCCGCATCAATTATTGTGGATGCCGGATGGCGAAACCTTGGTAGTCGCCAATGGTGGGATTCGTACTGAATCAGGCAGTCGTGAAGAGCTTAATCTCGATGCGATGGAGCCGAGTCTGGTGCTAATGAACACTGCGGGGGCGTGTTTGAGTAAAGAGGTGTTGGCGGATTCGATGAACAGCATTCGTCATTTAGCGGTTGCCAGCGATGGCACGGTGATTGCCGTGCAACAATATCAAGGTGACTGGCAGCAGCGCATTGACCTGTTGGCGGTCAAGCGTCCGCAGCAGGCCTTCCAAGTGTTTCCGGTGGCCGAGCAGCAGCGCAGTAAAATGCAGCAGTATGCGGCCAGTGTGGCGATTCATGATGAATTGCGTTTAGTGGCGATGACGGCGCCACGCGGTGCGCGGGTGTTTATTTGGGATTTAGACAGCGCTGAGTTACGTTTGGATGCCCCGTTCCCTGATTGTGCCGGTGTTGCGGCCAGTGCCGAGGGTTTTATTGTGACCAGTGGGGTGGGGCGCTGTCGTGCTTATGATTGCCGCAGTACGAATATTCGTATGCAGCCACTGAGTTTGCCGGCAGGGCGCTGGGATAATCACGCACGGTTAGTGTAAGCAACTGCCTTCTGCTGATCCGTTACGAGCAGCAGAAGGTGGTTTTTCTGAAGTATTTAAGGAAGCGCTTGGCTGTTATAAAAGGCCTTGAGTGCGTCGATTAGATAACCTAGATCATGGCTGCCTGCCAGCTCTCGAATCGAGTGCATGGCAAAAGTAGGTGCACCAATATCAAGGGTTTGGATCCCCAGTTGGCTGGCGGTAATTGGACCAATGGTTGAGCCGCAACCTTGATCGCTGCGGGTAACAAAGCTTTGCACCGGAACACCCGCTTGCTGACAGAGCAGTTTAAAGAAACTGGAGGTTTCGCTGTTGGTCGCGTAGCGTTGATTGGTATTGACCTTAATGACGGGGCCGTGATTGAGTAATGGGCCATGGTTGCTATCATGTTTGTCTGCGTAGTTCGGATGAATACCATGCGCGTTATCGGCAGAAATCAGCATTGAGTGCTGAATACAGCGTATAAATGCCTCTTCTGAGCCGAGTACACGACGCAGTACCTGTTCTAAAAATGGGCCATCGGCACCGCAAGCAGAGTTAGAGCCTACTTCTTCATGATCAGTACAGACCAGTACTTGTGTATGCTCGCTATTGCAGCTGAGCAATGCTTGTAAACCGGCGTAACAGGACAGTAAATTATCTAAGCGCGCAGCGCTGATGAAATCCTTTTCTAAGCCAATCACTGCCGCAGGTTGACTGTCATAAAAGCACAATTCATAGTCCAGTACATTGGCATCATTGATGGCGTGTTCACGTTGCAGTTGCTCGGCTAATAGTGTGCGGAAATCTTTCTTAGTCTCACCTTGCAGTTGTGCCAAAATCGGTGGTAATTCATTTTGTGCATTAATATTCCAGCCGTTGTTTACATCACGATGTAAGTGAATGGCTAAGCTTGGAATCGTTGCAATGGCCTGTTTAAAGTCGATTAGACGGCTCTGCAGTTGTTGATTGTGTTTAAAGGTCACCCGTCCAGCCAGTGATAAGTCGCGGTCAAACCAAGTGCCGAGTAAAACGCCACCATAGACTTCAACACCTAATTGCCAGTAGCCATGACGGGCTAATTCGGGCTGGGGTTTTACTTTTAAGCAAGGACTGTCGGTGTGCGCGCCGATCATGCGAATGCCATGTTCAATTGGATCGTTTTTACCCAGCTGGAGGGCAATAATAGAGGAGTCATTGCGGGTGACGTAATAGCGTCCCTGTGCTTGCAGTTGCCATGTTTCACGCTCGTTTAGGGCTTGATAGCCAGCGGCTTGCAGTGCTTGGCACATGCTTTGTGTTGCATGGAAAGGACTTGGTGAGTCTTGCAAAAAATCCAATAAGCCTTGGCTTGGCATGTTGTGCATGATAACTCCGACAATTAAATCATTTGTAAAATTTTAGCATTATTATTGGTTTAGCGTGGCGACGTGTGGCGTGGCTGTGTCATGTGAGTAAACGGCTACTGTACTGTGCTTGTTGATCATTGGTACGTTGGCTGCTCAACAGGCCAAAGCTTAATTGCTGAGCCTTGCTCAAGCCATAATAACAGTTGCTGATGTTCGACACGTTCCCAACGCTGTACCTGCGCCAAAGCGTTTAAAAAACGCTGTTCTTGTTCCATTAGGGCTGGTGCGCAGAGCTTGCGTGTTGTTGCAATATTTTGCAGGCTCAGTGTGTTGCCGTTGAGTTGATAGCTCGCCGACCAATTGTTACAGCCGGCTAGACCTGCAGCACGCTGCTCGTCAAGCAAGGTGAACGTCAGCATGCTGCGGTCAATCAGCGGACGTTCAGCAATCCATTCAACTTGATAGCTTTGTGTTGTTTGCAGTTGTGTACTGGGTAGGCCGGTACACGCACTTAATGTAACCAGCAAACTGCCGAATAACAGCGTTCTCTTCATAGGGTGCTGGCTCCCAGGTGGGGTCGGTGGTGTGTTTAGGCTTCAGACTGTTGGCAGCTGCGGCACAGATGGCGACCGTGCCGATTTACCCAGCCCAGTTCTTGTAAGCGTTGTTCGGCGGCCGGCTGTTGCGCGGCTTTGCCGAGACTTGCATCCACTGCGAATTCTAAGTCGAGTAGGCTGCCACAACCATCGCAATTGACTTGCCAGCTATGGATCGCCAGTTCTTTAAATGCAGGGCCTGTGGCGACTGCAGTCCACTGTCCCGGCGGGTTGATCAGGTGACGTACTTTGCTCACCTGTAAACGCATGCTCAGTGACTTGCTGCCCTTGAGGCTGACATGCAAAGTATCGCCTGCTTGCATTGAGCCGCCTTGGCCAGTGACTTGGTACTGCCCCGGCGTTAATGCACGGCACTCAGTTAGGGTGTGCTGAGGGTTGAGTAGGGTGTAGCGAAAGTCGTGTTCGGCCATGCCAATCTCCAAAATCATCAATAAACGATAGGTTTTTAATCTATGCCGAGCTTCTTCAAACGATAACGTAGCGAACGAAAACTTAAACCGAGACGTTCTGCAGCTGCAGTGCGATTCCAGCGGGTTTCTTCAAGGGCTTGAGTGATCAGTTTGCGTTCAACGTCTTCCAGGTGTCCCTCAAGGTTGTCGATCCGCTCGAGTGGGCGCTCAGGTAAACTTGCAGTGACTTCTTGAGTTGCGACACGAGCGGTGCCGGCACTTTCCAGCTGATGCAGCGCTGTATGTTGAAATTGTAGGTCATGGGCGTGAATAAATTCGCCCTCAGCTAGGGTGTAAGCGCGTTCTAGCATATTTTCAAGTTCGCGTACATTGCCAGAGAATCGGTAACCTTGTAATTTTTCTAGGGCTGCTGGATGCAGGTGTACGGGTATGCCGCCAGCGCTGAGGCGAGCGAGGATTGACTCACTTAACAGTTGAATGTCTTCGGTGCGCTCACGTAGCGGCGGTACGGTTAGCTCAATCACATTGAGGCGATAATACAAATCTTGACGGAAGCGTTCTGCGGCGACTTCTTTGGTTAAGTTTTTGTGTGTGGCACTTAAAATACGGACATCAACCAATTGTTCTTGTTGACTGCCGACTGGACGAATGGCTTTTTCTTGCAACGCGCGCAGCAGTTTAACTTGCATTGATAAGGGCAGGTCGGCAACCTCATCTAAAAATAAGGTGCCACCTTGCGCGGCTTGGAATAAGCCGGGTTTGTCTTCGCTAGCACCAGTGAAACTACCTTTCTTATGACCGAAAAATTCACTTTCCATCAGCTCGGCTGGGATTGCACCACAGTTCACTGGAATAAAAGGCTGTTGCGCGCGAGCGCCTTGTAAATGAATCTGTCGCGCCGCCAGTTCTTTACCGCTACCTGATTCGCCACTGATGTATACCGGTGCTTGGCTGCGTGCGAGTTTATCAATTTGACTGCGCAGCTTTTGCATCGCTACTGATTGGCCCAGTAATGCCCCGTCAGTAATTTGTGTAGGGATATGTGGCTCATGTAAGCGTAATGCGCTATTGACCAACTCACGCAAGCGTACTAAATCGACAGGTTTGGTAATAAAATCAAAAGCCCCCGCTTTTAGTGCCTGTGTGGCGGTCTCCACGCAGCCGTAGGCCGTAATCATGGCGATTGGCATGTGGTTGTAGTGTTGCTGCACAAACTCAATGATATCCAAGCCTGTACCGTCTGGCAGGCGCATGTCGGTGAGGCATAGAGCGAAGGGTTCACGCGCTAACCATTGATAGGCTTCTTTGACATTGCAGGCGCTGCGCGTATGGAGATTCATGCGGCCGAGCGTGATCTCAAGCAGTTCGCGAATATCAGGTTCATCATCAATGATTAAGGCGGTTTGTTGAGTCATGGTTTAAACGCTCATTTTATGCGGGTGTGCAAAGGTTATTTTAAAGCAACTGCCGCCATTGTCGCGCGGAGCATAGTCGAGACGTGCTTGATTGCTTGCACAGAGCTCACGTGAAATATACAGGCCGAGACCGGTGCCTTTATTTTCCGTAGTAAAGAAAGGCTCAAAAATACTTTGCTGATCGTCAATGGGTACACCGGCGCCATCATCGTGAATTTCTAGAGTGGGTAGGTCGGTCTGTGGATGACGGTACAGGTGCAGCCACACCTGGCTTTGTGCATGTGATTTGCTGCTGTAACGCATGCCGTTTTCCACTAAGTTGCTGAGGACTTGGTCAAGCTGGTGTGAATCCATACGTGTTTGTAGGCCGCTGCCTTTGGTGGTTAAGTGCAGCATTCGGTTAGGGTTACTGTTGCGGCGAAACTCACTGGAAAAACGGTGCAACCAGTATTTTAAGTCCAGTAATTGTGGTTCTGCTTGGCGTTGTCTGGAAAGTTGTAGAACGTTTTCAATCACAGTATTCATACGGCGTGATTGATCTTGAATTATTTGGGTTAAACGCTGATCGGCGGCATCCAGATGACTGGACTCGTGCAGCAGTTGCGCCGCATGGCTGATAGCACCTAAAGGATTGCGGATTTCGTGGGCAATGCCCGCGGTAAGACGCCCAAGAGAGACCAGTTTGAGTTGCTGGGCGTGCTGGTTCAGTTGTGAGGTATCTTCTAAAAAGATCAAAGTTTGTGAGGTATGCTCGTTTTGTAACTGGACAAAGCTTGCTTGTAATTGTGCACTATTGACTGCTGACTGAATGGGCGCGGTGCGTAAGTCTGGATTGCTTCGCCATTGTTTAAAATTGTTGATTAGCGCGGGGAAGTGAGGATCAAGAATACGACCTTGTAGTTTTTCATAGCCAATCATCGTTAATGCCGATTGATTGGCTTGTAATACACGATGTGATGCATCCAGTACTAAAATGCCGGTACGCATACGTTGAATCACCACAGCATTAAGTTCTTCAAGGTTGGCTACATCGCTTGCGCGTTGTTTAGCTAGATTTTCGCTCACACGTAAACGTTTACTGACGCGCTGAACGAATAACGCTGCAGCAAAACATAAAGCGCCTAAAATACCCGCCTGCATAAACTGATTGCTGGCGGCAGTGTTAGAGATGCTTAAATAAAATGTCAGGTAAATAATGCCAGCGGCCGCTACAGCTGCAATTAAAAAGCCAACCCGACCGCGCAGTAAGATATTAGCAATCGCCACGGCCACAATGATGAGGTTGCCGATACCACTGGGCGTGCCTCCTGCTGCATAAAATAAGACGCTCAGCTGGACAATATCAAAGAGTGCGAGGGCGAAGAGAGGGGTAATCCGTTCGACATGGTGCATGCTGGCGATAGTGATAACGTTGACAATTAAGTACGTCCAGCAGCTGTAATGAAACAGTTGCATATGCGTCAACTCAAGCAAGTGCCCCTCTAAGTCGCTAGAAATCAACAGTACTAAAGCAAAACCAATTAATAGACGATACAGATGGTAGAGGCGCAAGATACGCTGCCCTTGCGCCCCAAAAATAGCCGTACGCTGTTTAGCCACGAGTTGGTGATCCATGATTGAGGTGCTCAGCACTGCAGTACCAATGTGGGCTTTTATAGAGTGCGCGATCTTGTGGCAAGTGTACTTGGCAATGTGCGCAGCGCACCATGCTTTGAGTTGACGGGTGTTGCTCGATTGTATGGCGACGGTTAAAACGTCGCCATAGCCAAATGCCGCCACCAATAATGATGACCAGTAGAATCAGTCGTGATAAGCCCATCGTATTGCCCCTTGAGCACACAAATAGCGTAGTTAAGTGCGCTAAGTGTACCTTTTTTTTACCGGCAATGTGCCGTCCTTGGTGTAACCCTTAAAGGCCTGGTCAGTTGAGCTTTTTGTCGGTGAGAAGAAGGCCTAATGCGCGGATATCAGTACCACTAGGCGCCTGATATACCTGTAGGTTGAACTCAGGGGCAATGGCTAGAAGGTGGTCAAAAATATCGGATTGAATGCCTTCGTATTCGGTCCATGCGGTGGTTTTAGTGAAACAGTAAATTTCCAGTGGTAAGCCCTCTGGTGTAGGGCTGAGTTGACGCACCATTAACGTCATGCCTTTCTGGTGAATACTGGGATGGTTGCGCAGGTAGCGTTCAACATAAGCACGGAATGTTCCAATGTTGGTGAGTTTGCGTGAATCGAGGGTGTCACCGTGACTGGATTTAACATGGCTCTCGTTCCATTGGTTGAGCTCACTGAGCTTATTATCAAAATAACCAGCCAGTAAGCTAAAACGCTGTAAGTGTTCAAGCTCGTGCGGGGAGAGGAAGTGAATGCTTTGTTGATCAATAAATAAGCTACGCTTAATTCGACGGCCACCGCTTTCTTGCATGCCGCGCCAGTTTATAAAGGAGTCACTGATAAAACGTTTGGTTGGCACCGTGGTGATGGTTTTGTCCCAGTTTTGTATTTTTACGGTGTGCAGCGCAATATCAATCACATCGCCATCGGCATTCAGTTGTGGCATTTCGATCCAGTCACCGACACGAATCATATCGCCAGAGGATATCTGGACACTGGCGACGAGAGACAGCAGGGTGTCTTGGAAAATCAACATTAAGACCGCAGCCATAGCACCTAACCCTGAGAGGAGGATCAGTGGTGAGCGGTCAATCAAGGTGGCGACAATGAGGATGCTAGCAATGGCATAAATGATGATTTTAATAACTTGTATATAGCCTTTTATCGGCTTGAGGTGCGCATTTTTGCGACGTCTATACAGAAAATTTATGATTTCTAAAATAGCGCCCAAAGCGAGGGCAATGGTGAGGATGATAAAGCCGCTGGAGACGTTCTTAACGACAGTGATAGCGACTTCCGGTAAGCCGGGAATGAAGCCAACGCTGGAAGAAATGATAATGGCGGGAACAACATTAGAGAGACGCTTAACAATGCCGAAATCGTTTGGATGGGTTCCGCCAAAGCGCAGGAGCAGACTATAAAAACCGCGGACTAAAATGTGTTTCACCAGCCAGTTGGCGAGTAATGACACGCTAATCAGCGCTAAAGAGGCTGCTAGTGTTTGCAGCTGAGGGTGTTGGCTAAGCCAGTTTAACCAGTTTGTTGCTTCTTCTTGCATCGTATGCTCCTCAAAATGGAGATGAAAAGGTTAAAGCGACACCGTTTATTGTTGCCGAGGCATTAACGCTGAGCTGTTGCGCTGGCGTGGATGACTTGCAGGGTTAATTGTCCATCAGCTAAACGTGCTTGCAGGGTTTGAGAAGAGTGTACGTCTTCGACACTACGAATGACGTGCTGTTCATCATCCGTGCTGAGGATGCTGTAGCCACGCTCGAGCGTGGCGAGCGGGCTGACTACGTGCAGCGCTTGCATCAGTCTCTGCAGGTGCTGTTTGTTTTGGTTTAAATGTTGCTGGGCGGCGCGCAGTAATCGTTGCTGTAATTGGGTGATGTGCTGTTGTTGGACAAGTAAAGATTGTTGCGGATGCTGCACGTTTAAACGTGCTTGCAGATGATCTAAGTATTGGCTGCGTTGTTGCTGTTGCGTTTGTATGGCACGTTGTAGGCGTAAGCCTAAGTGATCTAAGCGCTGCATGTGTTGCTGTAAGCGTTCACGAGGGTGGCGCAGGCGTTGACGCAGGTGCTGGCGTTGTAAGTGCTTGCGGGTTAGTGTTTCTTGCATGCGTAAGGTTAGACGACGCTCAAGTGTGCGCAGTTGGGTGAGTAGCTCGATGCGGTTAGGTGCTAGAAGCTCAGCAGCAGCGGAGGGCGTTGGTGCGCGTATATCCGCAACAAAGTCACTGATTGACACATCAGTTTCATGGCCAACGGCGCTGACAATAGGTGTATTGCATTGCGCAATCGCACGCGCGAGAACGTCTTCATTGAAGCACCATAAATCTTCCAGTGAGCCACCACCACGGGCTAAAATGATCGCATCAAAGTCCGCGCGATCGGCCAGCTCCAGTGCACGAACCAACTGTGCGGTTGCTTCGCGGCCTTGTACGGCGCTGGGAATGAGCGTCAGTTGCACATGCGGCGCACGGCGCGCAAATACACTCATAATATCGTGTAATACAGCGCCAGATGCCGAGGTGACGATACCAATCCGTTGTGGATGAGCAGGTAGCGCTTGCTTTCGCTCTTGCGCAAATAAGCCCTCGGCTTGCAGTGTGGCTTTTAGTGCTTCAAACGCTAGGCGTAGTGCGCCATCTCCGGCGGCTTCAACGCTGTCAAGAATCATCTGGTAATCGCCGCGGCCCTCGTATAAAGACACACGACCACGCACGCGCACTAGTAATCCGTCACGTAATAGCTCGCGAACACGGCTCGCTTGCTGCTTGAAAATAGCGCAACGTACCTGTGCATTACGGTCTTTGAGGGTGAAGTAAACATGGCCAGAGGCTGGTCGAGCGATATTCGATAATTCGCCTTCAACCCAAACTTGTGGGAAAACATCTTCTAGTAATACGCGAGCGCGCTGATTGAGTTGGCTGACGGTGAGTACTTCACGGTCAAGGCCTAAGCGCTGGAAGGGATCAGTAAGCATTTGCCAATGATAGTGCAACAGCTGTTTATAAGCGAGTCTTGCTCGCTGGACTTTTTAGCTATTAAAGCGCTTCTTTTGCGTAATTTCTTGGTTATTACTATGGGATATGGTATAAAACGCGCCGCTTTACTTGAATTGCTCAAGAAAGCTTACAAATCCACACACATATCGACACGAGTTTCTGGGTGCCTTCGGGTTGAAAGTCGGGATATGTGGAGGCCTAACCCGTTTTAATATTTAGGAATTATCATGACTCAACAAGTCACTATGCGCGACATGCTAAAAGCCGGTGTTCACTTTGGTCACCAGACTCGTTACTGGAATCCAAAAATGGGCAAATACATTTTTGGTGCGCGCAACAAGATTCACATTATTAACTTAGAAAAAACTTTGCCTATGTTCAACGAAGCCATCAGCTTCATTGAAAAATTAGCGTCAGGCAAAAACAAAATTTTATTTGTTGGTACTAAGCGTTCTGCCAGCAAAATCATCAGCGAGCAAGCTACTCGTTGCAACATGCCTTACGTTGATCACCGCTGGTTAGGTGGCATGTTAACCAACTACAAAACCATTCGTGACTCCATTAAGCGTTTGCGCGATTTAGAAGTGCAAGCAGCCGATGGTACTTTCGAAAAGCTGACCAAGAAAGAAGCTTTGATGCGTACTCGTGATTTAGAAAAACTTGAGCGCAGCATCGGTGGTATTAAAAACATGGGCGGTTTGCCTGATGCAATGTTCGTAGTGGACGTTGATCACGAACAAATTGCTATTGCTGAAGCTAACAAGCTGGGTATCCCAGTGATTGGTATCGTTGATACTAACAGCAACCCTGATGGCGTTGACTACATCATTCCAGGTAACGATGATGCGATCCGTGCTGTCCAGTTGTACCTCGGCGCAGCAGCTGACTGCATCCTGCGTGCGCGTCAAGGCACTGCTACAACTGCTGAAGAGTTTGTTGAAGTGGCTGGTGAAGCGACTGAGGGCTAAGGCTCTGTCAGTCCACCAGTGACGAAAAAGGGGGCTTAGCCCCCTTTTTGCCTGATTTAATAGGCGGTTTTAAACTGCTGTTTATACTGAATTGAAGAGGAATGTGAAGATGACTCAGATCACTGCTGCTATGGTAAAAGAACTGCGTGAGCGTACTGGCCAAGGTATGATGGATTGCAAAAAAGCCTTAGAAGTTTCTGGTGGTGACATCGAGAAAGCCATTGACGACATGCGCTCTGCTGGTGCAATTAAGGCTGCTAAGAAAGCCGGTAACATTGCAGCAGAAGGTTCTATTGCTGTTAAAGTGTCTGATGACAATAAAAACGCTGTAATCATTGAAGTGAACTCGCAAACTGACTTCTTGGCGTTACAAGATGACTTTAAAGGCTTTGTCACAGATACGTTGGATATGGCTTTTGCTGACAAGAATTTAGACGTTGCTGCTCTAGTTGCTGCGCGTGAATTGGCACGTGAAGCAGTTGTGGCTAAGTGCGGTGAAAATGTCAATATCCGTCGCTTAACTCGCGTCGATGGTGATGTGGTGGGTGCTTACTTGCACGGTAACCGCATCGGTGTTGTTGTTGCTTTGACCGGTGGTGATGCTGATTTAGCTAAAGACGTTGCTATGCATGTTGCTGCAAGCAACCCGCAGTTTTTAGATCCAACGCAAGTTTCTGATGAAGCGATTGCTAAAGAAAAAGAAATTTTCTTAGCGCTGAACGAAGAAAAAATTAAAGGCAAGCCAGATAATATTGTTGCAAACATGATTGCCGGTCGTATCAAAAAATTCCTGGCAGAATCAAGTTTGGTTGAGCAACCCTTTATTAAAAACCCAGAAGTTACTGTCGGCAAGCTCGTACAACAAGCTGGCGCAACTGTTGTGTCTTTCGTGCGTTTTGAAGTGGGTGAAGGTATTGATCGTGGCGAAGTTGACTTCGCTGCTGAAGTTGCTGCACAGCTTGCTGCAGCAAAAAAATAAGCATCTACTTGTAACAACAAAAAGGCTGCCCGCAATTGCGGGCGGCCTTTTTTGTAAAAAAGACACTGTGCTTTATACGGCTGTCTTGTAATATGTGTGCACATAAACGGCACCGTTTGCTTTAGTCGTGGTCAGATTGCACCACAGTCGTTAAATCACATCCGCAGGAGACACAGATCATGGCTCAACAAGTTGGTGGGCGCCAACCCCGCTATAAACGAATTTTACTTAAGCTTAGCGGCGAAGCGCTGATGGGTACTGAGGAATTCGGTATTGATCCAAAAGTGCTTGATCGTATGGCTTTAGAAATTGGCCAGTTGATCGGTATTGGTGTGCAGGTCGGCTTGGTGATTGGTGGTGGTAATCTGTTCCGCGGCGCAGCATTGTCGGCTGCCGGTATGGATCGTGTCACTGGCGACCATATGGGTATGTTGGCCACAGTAATGAACTCTTTGGCCATGCGTGATGCGCTAGAGCGCTCAAATATCCCAGCCTTGGTGATGTCAGCTATTTCCATGGTGGGTGTGACTGATCATTATGATCGCCGTAAAGCGGTCGGGCATTTGAAGAAGGGTGAGGTGGTGATTTTCTCTGCGGGCACTGGTAATCCATTCTTTACTACGGATTCTGCGGGCTGTTTGCGCGGTATTGAGATCAGTGCTGATGTGGTTCTTAAGGCAACTAAAGTGGATGGCGTATATACTGCCGATCCTTTGAAAGACCCCAATGCTGAAAAATTTGAACATTTAACCTACGATGAAGTGTTGGATCGTAAATTGGAAGTGATGGATCTAACGGCCATTTGTTTGTGCCGAGACCATAAAATGCCATTGCGGGTTTTTAATATGAATAAGCCAGGTGCTCTGCTTAACGTTATTTTAGGCGGTGCAGAAGGCACCTTGATCGAGGAAGTTAAACAATGATCGCTGAGATTAAAAAAGATGCACAGTCGCGTATGCATAAGTCCGTTGAGTCTTTGCAAAATGCTTTTGCGAAAATCCGTACCGGCCGCGCTCACCCTGGTATTTTAGATACAGTGATGGTGTCCTACTACGGCAGCGATACACCTTTGCGTCAAGTGGCTAACGTGACCGTTGAAGATTCACGTACCTTATCGCTGTCTGTGTTTGATAAAAGCATGATTCAGGCAGTAGAAAAAGCGATTATGGTTGCTGACTTAGGTCTTAATCCGGCGACTTCAGGAACAACTATTCGCGTACCCATGCCAGCATTGACTGAAGAAACACGTAAAGGCTATACCAAGCAAGCCCGTCACGAATCAGAAAACGCTCGCGTTGCTGTACGCAATATTCGTCGCGATGCGTTGGCGCAGTTGAAAGACTTGACCAAGGAAAAAGAAATCAGCGAAGACGAAGAACGCCGTGGCGCTGATGAGATTCAGAAAATCACCGACCATGCGATTGAAGAGGTTGATAAGCTGTTAGCGGCTAAAGAATCTGATTTGATGGCAGTGTGATTTCGAGGCGGCTGTAATGAGTAAAACATCGCAGGATGCGCACTCCGTGGTACCGCGTCATGTCGCGATTATTATGGATGGCAATAACCGTTGGGCTAAAAAGCGCTTTTTGCCTGGTGTTGCAGGTCATAAAGCCGGTGTTGATGCCGTTCGCTCAGTGGTTGAGGTGTGTGCAGAATCGGGTGTTGAGGTGCTGACGCTGTTTGCTTTTTCCAGTGAAAACTGGCAGCGTCCGGCTTCTGAAGTTGGCGCCTTGATGGAGTTGTTTTTAGTGGCCTTGCGCCGCGAAGCAAAGAAACTTGATCAAAATGGTATTCGCTTGCGCATTATTGGTGACCGCTCACGCTTTCATCCAGAGCTGCAAGCGGCCATGCACGAGGCCGAACAGCGCACAGCGCAGCACTCTAAATTTCTCTTACAGATCGCGGCCAACTACGGAGGGCAGTGGGATATTGTCCAAGCGGCTAAAAAATTAGCACGCTCGGTGCAAAAGGGTGAGTTACAGCCTGACGAAATTAATACAGAGCAGCTGCAGCGCTGCCTAAGCACGGCAGATCAACCGTTGCCTGACTTGTGTATTCGTACCGGTGGTGAGCGGCGTATCAGCAATTTTTTATTGTGGCAGTTGGCCTACAGTGAACTGTATTTCTCTAATTTATTCTGGCCTGACTTCAAACATCAAGCCATGCGAGATGCACTAGCAGATTTTTCATCGCGGCAGCGTCGCTTTGGGAAAACCAGTGAACAAGTCGCCACTGAGGGACGCACATCATGCTCAAACAACGAATAATTACGGCCTTATGGCTAGCACCGTTGGCGTTAATCGGTTTTTTTGCTTTGCAAGGCTTCGCCTTTTTAGCTTTTGTATCTGTCATCGTTGGGTTGGCAGGCTGGGAGTGGGCACGTCTGGCCGGTTATGATACGCAAGGGCAACGGATTGCTTATGCGCTGTTTGTGGCGGTTACTTTTGCATTGTTAAGCACTGCTAAGATGCTGTTAATGCCTTTATTGTATTTAGCCGCTGTGTGGTGGTTACTCGCCCTTGTCATGGTGATGATTTTTCCACGCAGTATTGCGTTCTGGGGCGGTAACCTTGGCAAGCGATTAATGGGCCTTATCATTTTGATCCCGGCCGGTTTAGGTTTGTATGTGTTAAAAAATCAGCTGCAAGGCAACACGCTGATTTTAAGTCTAATGTTACTGGTTTGGGGCGCTGATATTGGCGCTTACTTTTTTGGCCGAGCCTTTGGTAAACGTAAATTAGTACCGCGGGTCAGCCCGGGAAAAAGTTGGGCTGGGTTGTTTGGTGGTTTACTGACCAGTATCTGCATTGCCGCTGGTTTAGCGGTGTATTTGCAGGTGCCTGCAGGTCAATTTTTCTTTGTGCTGCTGGGCGCTGCTGTAGTGGTGCTCTTTTCGGTGGTGGGTGATTTAACCGAAAGCATGTTTAAGCGACAGATGGGTATTAAAGACAGCAGTCAGTTACTCCCAGGTCATGGTGGCGTTTTAGACCGTATTGATAGTTTGACTGCTGCAGCGCCGATTTTTGCGCTATTACTTTTGTTAAGTGGCTGGACTCTTCCTTGAATACACTCAGGCCGCATCCGCAGCAAATTACTGTATTAGGCTCGACGGGCTCGATCGGTAGCAGCACCCTTGATGTCATCAGCCGGCATCCAGAACGTTATCAGGTCTTTGCCTTAACTGCTCATTCACGTATCGGCGAGTTACACGCTTTATGCCTAAAGCACCGTCCTCGTTTTGCTGTCGTTGCTGATCCTGTAAGTGCGCAACGCTTACAGAGCGATTTACGTGTGGCTGGCGTGGCTACAGTAGTGCTGGCAGGGCCTCAAGGTTTATGTGAGGTTGCGGCACATCCGGATGTGGATGCGGTGATGGCGGCGATTGTCGGTGCGGCAGGGTTAGAGTCAGCCATGGCTGCCGTTCAAGCCGGGAAGAAAATTCTTTTAGCCAATAAAGAAGCCTTGGTTATGTCCGGTGCGCTGTTTATGAGTGCCGTACGTGAGCATGCTGCACAGCTGCTGCCGATTGATAGTGAACATAATGCAATTTTTCAATGCCTGCCTTGCAACTATGCGGAAGGTTTGGCACCGGTTGGTGTGCGGCGTATTTTACTGACTGCCTCAGGTGGGCCTTTTCGTCATAGCAGTTATGCAGATTTAGAGCGGGTGACCCCTGCACAAGCCTGTGCGCATCCGAACTGGTCGATGGGGCAGAAAATCTCTGTAGATTCGGCCACTATGATGAATAAGGGTTTGGAGCTGATTGAAGCATGCTGGTTGTTTGCCGCGCGTCCAGAGCAAATTGAAGTGGTGATTCATCCGCAAAGCGTGATTCATTCATTGGTTGATTATATTGATGGCTCGGTATTAGCACAGTTGGGGAATCCCGATATGCGCACGCCGATTGCGCATGCCATGGCGTGGCCTGAACGGATTGCCTCAGGTGTGGCTCCATTGGATTTATTTGCTTTGGCGCGTATGGATTTTATTGCGCCAGACTTGCAGCGCTTTGCTTGCTTACGCTTAGCGATTGAAGCTGCGCGAGTGGGTGATGCTGCACCGATTGTGTTAAATGCTGCTAATGAGGTGGCAGTTGCTGCATTTTTGCAAGAGCGTATTCGTTTTACCCAGATTCCACAATTGATAGAAGATGTGTTAAATCTAGAAATGACCAACCAAGTAGATAACCTTGAAAGTGTGGTTGCTATCGATCAGCAAGCACGTCAATACGCCAATACATGGCTTGGTAAGCAGTCGATAAGTATAGGGGTAGGGCAATGAGTGGTCTGTACATGTTGTTGGGCACGCTGGTCGCGCTGGGTGTGCTCGTGACCATTCATGAGTATGGCCATTTTTGGGTTGCTCGACGCTGTGGCGTTAAGGTATTACGTTTTTCAATTGGTTTTGGTAGCCCTTTATTACGTTGGTATGACCGTCACGGTACAGAATTTGTAATTGCCCTGATTCCGCTGGGTGGCTATGTGAAAATGCTTGATGAGCGCGAAGCGCCGGTTGCTGAAGAAGAGCAAAATCAATCATTTAACCGTAAAACGGTGGGTCAACGTATTGCGATTGTTGTCGCCGGTCCTGCTGCTAATTTTGCTTTGGCTTTTGTTTTATTTTGGTGTTTAGCCATGCTGGGCACTCAGCAGGTTAAGCCGGTAATTGGTGAGGTGGTGGCTGAGAGCCTGGCCGAACAAGCCGGTTTGCTGAGTGGACAAGAAATTATTAGTGTCGATGGTCAGGCTGTATCTGGCTGGGCTGATGTGAACTTACAGCTTATTCAACGCCTTGGTGAGAGTGGTAGTTTACGCATTGACGCACAAGTGCCCGGTCATACGGTTGCTAGCACGTATCGGGTGAATTTAGATAAGTGGCTGTATGGTGCAGAAGAGCCTAATCCTATCAGTGAATTAGGGATTAAACCTTGGCGTCCACAGGTGTCTGCTGTGGTGGCGCAACTTGATCCTGAAGGGCCTGCACAATCTGCGGGCTTACAACTGAATGATAAAATTATAGCCATCGATGACCAGGTTGTTGATGATTGGCAGACCGTCGTCAGCTATGTGCAAGCCCGCCCTGCTGAAAAAATACAATTAAGTGTTGAGCGTGCAGGACAGTTGATGAGTCTTCCTGTGGTTTTGGCAGGGCAAGTTGTTGATACCGAAACACGTGGTTATTTAGGGATGGGCGTCGCGGCTGGTGAATGGCCAGCGCAGATGCTACGTGATGTTCGGTTTGGTCCTCTGGAGGCTGTTCTGGAGGGTGCACAACGCACTTGGACCATGAGCGCTTTAACTCTGGGTTCGCTAAAAAAGATGCTGTTTGGTGAACTCTCAGTAAAAAACTTGAGTGGACCGATAACCATTGCTAAAGTGGCGGGCGCTTCCGCGGAAAGCGGCATAAGAAGTTTTCTAAATTTTATGGCGTATTTAAGTATTAGCTTAGGTGTGTTGAATTTACTGCCAATTCCTGTGCTTGATGGTGGACATCTGCTATTTTATCTCGTCGAGTGGGTACGTGGTCGGCCTGTGTCAGAGCGTATCCAAGCTTTAGGGATGCAAATTGGTATCGCTTTAGTGGTTTGCGTTATGTTACTTGCGGTATTTAATGATTTAGCGCGTTTGTAAAAAATACTGATTCGCTGCTTGGCAGCGGGTTTTATATATATCGTTGAAAAAGAAAGGTTTGCATGAAACGTCTGCTGCTACCTGCGGTGATATCCGCGCTAATAATTTCTGAAGCTCACGCTGCACCCTTCACTGTTTCTGATATCCGTGTGAACGGTTTACAGCGCGTGTCTGCTGGCAGTGTCTTTGCTGCATTGCCGTTGAATGTTGGCGAATCCCTTGATGAGCGCCGCTTGGCTGAAGCCACCCGCTCTTTATTTAAAACAGGTTTTTTTGAAGACATTCAATTAAGCCGCGATGGTGATGTTTTAATTATTACCTTGATTGAGCGCCCTTCAATTTCCAGTGTTGAAATTGAAGGTAACAAAGCCATCAGTAAAGATGATTTGCTCAAGGGCTTGAAACAATCAGGCTTGGCGGAAGGTGAGATTTTCCAGCAGGCCACCTTGGAGGGCGTGCGCAATGAGCTGCAGCGCCAATATGTTGCCCAAGGCCGTTATTCGGCAAACATCGATGCGCAAGTGATTGCGCAACCACGTAACCGCGTTGCATTGAAAATCAATGTCACTGAAGGTTCAGTGGCTTCGATTCAGCATATCAATGTGGTTGGTAATAATGTTTTTAAAGATCAAGATTTGATTGATCTGTTTGAACTTAAAACAAAAAACTGGCTGTCGTTCTTTCGCAATGATGACAAGTATGCGCGGGAAAAATTATCCGGTGACTTAGAGCGTGTACGCTCGTACTATTTTGATCGTGGTTATATCAATATGGATATCACCTCGACCCAAGTATCGATTACGCCAGATAAAAAGCACGTTTATATTACGGTTAACGTTGATGAGGGTGAGCAATACACCATTCGTGATGTCAAGCTGTCAGGTGACTTAAAAGTACCTGAAGAAGATGTGAAAGCTTTACTGTTATCCCGGGAAGGACAGGTGTTCTCACGTAAAGTGATGACCACCACTGCTGAGTTAATTACACGTCGTTTGGGTAATGATGGTTACACCTTTGCTAACGTCAATGGCGTGCCGCAAACCCATGATGAAGACAATACAGTGTCATTGACCTATGTGGTTGACCCAGGTAAACGTTCCTATGTTAATCGCATTAACTTCCGTGGTAACACTAAAACCATGGATGAAGTACTGCGCCGTGAAATGCGTCAGATGGAAGGTGGTTGGGCTTCAACGTACTTGATTGATCAGTCGAAAACGCGTTTAGAGCGTTTGGGTTACTTCAAAGAAGTCAATGTGGAAACCCCGCAAGTACCAGGTACTGATGATCAAATTGATGTCAATTACAGTGTTGAAGAGCAGCCGTCTGGTTCGATTACTGCCAGTGTTGGTTTCGCTCAGAATGCCGGTTTGATTCTTGGTGGTGCCATCAGCCAGAGCAACTTCTTGGGTACCGGTAATAAAGTCAGCTTGGGTCTAACCCGCAGCGAATATCAAAGCAATTATAACTTTAGTTTCGTTGACCCCTATTGGACAGTCGACGGCGTCAGTCTCGGCTACAACGGTTTCTACCGCACCACCGATTACGATAAGTTAGATGTTGATGTGTCAAGCTATTCGGTAGATAGCTTGGGTGGTGGTCTTAATATCGGCTATCCAATCAGTGAGACGGCGCGTCTCAACTTTGGCCTCAGCGCCCAGCAAGATGATTTAAAAACAGGCAGCTACACAGTTGACGAGATTTTTGACTTTATTGAAAAAGAAGGCGACAGCTATCTGAACTTTAAAGCGTCAGCCGGTTGGTCAGAGTCGACGTTAAATCGTGGCATGATGGCCACACGTGGTCATTCACAAAGCTTAGTCTTAGAAACAACCATTCCAGGCAGCGATTTATCGTTTTATCGCTTAGATTACCGTGGTCAGATTTTCAAACCGCTCACTACGTCCTCGACACTACGTTTCCATGCTGAGTTGGGTTACGCGGAAAGTTATGGTTCCACGTCTGAACTGCCATTTTATGAGCATTACTATGCGGGGGGCTTTAACTCCGTACGGGGTTTTAAAGACAGCAGTTTAGGTCCTCGTAGTACGCCAAGTACAGGTACGCGCCCAGGCACTTTACTTGATCCGGACGATGATCCATTGCCGTTTGGTGGTAACGTATTAGTACAAGGTGGGGTCGAATTACTCTTCCCTATGCCGTTTGTAAAAGATCAGCGTTCACTGCGTACCGTATTGTTTTGGGATGTGGGTAACGTGTTTGATACACACTGTAGTTCTGCACAGAAAAGTCGTAATGAGGCCGGTTGTGGTCTTAAATACGATAACTTAGCCAGTTCCGTGGGTGTTGGATTAACATGGGTGACTGCACTGGGGCCGCTAAGCTTTAGCTTAGGTATGCCAATTAAGAAACCAGACAATGCAGATACTCAAGTGTTCCAGTTCTCACTGGGTCAAACGTTCTAATTTAGTTTTAAATCAATCAATAACAGTGTTTTTAGGGGTGCATCGTGCGTAAGTTGACTCAACTTGTTTTACTGACAACTGTTTTAATCAGTGGTCCAGTGTTTGCTGAAATGAAAATTGCTGTTTTGAATTATCAAATGGCTTTATTGGAATCTGACGCAGCGAAAAAATATGCTGTGGATGCTGAGAAGAAATTTAGTCCGCAATTAAGTAAATTAAAGACCTTAGAAAGTGATGCTAAGCGTATTCAAGACCGATTAATGAAAGATGGCGAGCGTATGCAGCAAGCTGAACTTGAGCGTTTAGAGCTCGAATTCAAGCAAAAAGCCCGTGACTTCCAAAGCCAGTCAAAAGATTTAAACGAAGCTAAAGCAGTGGCCGATCGCGATATGCTGCAACAGCTTAAGCCTAAGCTCGATAAAGCGGTTGAGGATGTATTGAAGACTGGCAACTACGACTTAGTCTTAGAGCGTGGTGCAGTGGTTGATGTTAAGCCTCAGTTTGACATCACTCTGCGTGTGATTGAGCGCATGAATCAGTTGCGTTGATATGAAGCAGTTTAGTCTTACTCAGTTAGCCGAGTTACTCGGCGCTGAGTTACGTGGTGATGCACAGAAAGTTATTTTTGGTTTGGCGACGTTGCAAGAGGCGGACGCTGATCAATTGAGCTTTCTGGCCAATGCACATTACCGTAAACAGCTTGAACACAGTCAGGCCGGTGCCATGTTGTTGTCTGCTCGCGATGCGGCTGACTACAGTGGTAACTGCTTGATTGTGGCGGATCCTTATTTGGCTTATGCAAAGCTATCGCATTTTTTTGATCGCACGCCAAAACAACCAGTAGGTATTCATCCGAGTGCGGTGATTGCCGAGAGTGCTTTGGTCGATTCTACAGCCTGCATTGGGCCGGGCGTAGTGATTGAAGACGATGCGGTGATTGGTGCGGGCGTGAGTATCGGTGCGCATTGCGTGATTGGTGCACGCAGTCGCATTGCTGATCAAGGCCGTTTGGCTCCACGTGTAACGCTTTACCATGATGTCACCATTGGTCGGCGTGTGGTGATTCAGTCAGGCGCGGTGATTGGTGGTGAAGGTTTTGGCTTTGCGAATCATCAAGGTGTTTGGCACAAAATTGCTCAGATAGGTGGTGTTACCATCGGTGATGACGTGGAGATTGGTGCTAACACCTGTATTGATCGTGGTGCACTTTCTGATACGTTGATTGGTAATGGTGTCAAATTAGACAATCAAATCCAAATCGCACATAACGTACAGATTGGTGATAACACGGCCATTGCTGCCTGCGTTGGTATTTCTGGTAGCGCTAAAATTGGCCGCAATTGCATGCTGGCCGGTGGTGTTGGCTTAGTAGGGCATATTGATATCTGTGATGGTGTGTTTATTACTGGTATGACCATGGTCACCCACTCCATTACTGAGCCGGGTGCTTATTCGTCAGGTACTGCAATGCAACCTGCTGCAGATTGGAAAAAAAGTGCAGTACGCTTTCGTCAACTTGATGACATGGCTAAACGCATGCGAGCATTAGAAAAAAACGCTCAAAAGTGACTGCATGTATGGATATATCATCTGACTGCTTATCGACCTTTATTGCTAATCCGCTTTAATTTAGCGCATTAAGTGCCGTTCAGTTGAAGGTGGTAGGCCTGTGTGTACCGTATACACAGCCTCACTTATTTGATTAAGGCTTTTTTATGATGGACATCAACGAAATTCGTCAACTTCTCCCACACCGCTATCCGTTCTTATTAGTGGATCGTGTTGTGGCGATTGATTTAGAGCAGAAGACGATCAATGCTTATAAAAATGTAAGCATCAATGAGCCTTTTTTTAATGGCCATTTCCCACAGTATCCAATTATGCCTGGGGTGTTGATTATTGAAGCTATGGCGCAAGCTGCTGGTGTACTGGGTTTTAAGATGATGGATGCCTCGCCGGATAATGGCACCCTGTATTATTTCGTGGGCTCTGATAAGTTGCGTTTTCGCCAGCCAGTTGTACCGGGTGATCGCCTTGATCTGCAAGCGCGCTTTCTCAGTTCTAAGCGTGGTATTTGGAAGTTTGAGTGCCAAGCGACAGTTGGTGATGTCACCGTGTGTTCAGCTGAAATTATTTGTGCGGAACGGAAAATATGAGCTTAATTGATCCGAGTGCCATTATTGATCCGTCAGCTCAGCTTGCGGATGATGTGACTATTGGGCCATGGACAACTATTGGTCCTGACGTCGAGATTGGTGCGGGATCAATTATTGCATCACATGTTGTGATTAAAGGACCCACGAAAATTGGCTGCCACAATCATATCTACCAATTTTCATCGGTGGGTGAAGACACTCCAGATTTAAAGTATCAGGGCGAGGCGACGCGTCTAGTGATTGGCGATCATAATGTGATTCGCGAAGGCGTGACCATTCACCGTGGCACGGTGCAAGACCGAGCTGAAACGACGATTGGCAATCACAATTTGATTATGGCGTATGCGCATATTGGTCATGACAGCGTGATTGGTAATCACTGCATTTTGGTCAATAACACCGCCTTAGCAGGGCATGTGCATATGGATGACTGGGCGATACTCTCCGGCTATACCCTAGTCCATCAGCATTGCCATATTGGTGCGCACAGCTTTACTGCGATGGGTACAGCCGTGGGTAAAGATATCCCCGCTTTTGTCACTGTGGCGGGAAACCCTGCAGAAGCACGCAGCATGAATTTCGAAGGCATGCGTCGCCGCGGCTTTACTGACGAAGCCATACAAGCATTACGCCGTGCCTATAAAGCTGTTTACCGCCAAGGCTTAACAGTGGAAGAAGCACTGACAGCTTTAACAGCGAGTGCGGCTGAGCACCCTGAAGTGGAGCTGTTCTGTGATTCGATACGCCGCTCTTCACGCGGTATTACCCGCTAATGCCTGAGCAGCTGCCAGCGCCTTTAAAAGTTGCTTTGGTTGCGGGCGAAGCATCCGGAGATATTTTGGGTGCGGGTCTAATGCAGGCTTTACGCAATCACTGTCCGCAGGTTGAGTTCATTGGCGTTGGCGGGCCTTTAATGGAAGCGCAGGGGCTGCAGTCTTATTTTCCGATGGAACGCCTGTCTATTATGGGCTTGGTTGAAGTGCTGGGGCGCTTACCTGAGTTGTTATCGCGCCGCAAACGCTTAATCGCTACCTTTAAACAGCAGAAACCTGATGTGTTTATTGGCATTGATGCGCCTGACTTTAACTTAAATATTGAACTGCAACTGCGTGAAGCTGGAATTAAAACCGTGCATTACGTCAGTCCTTCAGTGTGGGCTTGGCGGCAAAAGCGCGTGTTTAAAATCCGTAAAGGTTGTGATTTGATGCTGACTTTGCTGCCTTTTGAAGCGCAATTTTATCAGAAGCATCAAGTACCGGTACTATTTGTCGGGCATCCATTGGCCGACAGTGTAGCAATGCACAACGATCCACTGCCTGCCCGTAAACATTTAGGTTTACCTGCTGATGCACAAGTGGTTGCTTTACTGCCCGGTAGTCGCGGCGGTGAAGTGGCGAAGCTCGGCGCTTTGTTTGTCGAGACCGCACGTTATTTGTTAGCAGAAAAACCACATTTACACTTTATTATTCCGGCCGCGAATCAGGCACGACGTGAGCAGTTGACTACTATTTTAGCGGATATGCCGAATCTTCCAATTGAGATTTTAGATGGGCAGTCGCAAACTGCATTGCAGGCTTGTGATGCCGTGCTGATTGCCTCAGGAACAGCAACGCTTGAAGCATTACTGTTTAAAAAGCCTATGGTGGTCGCTTATAAGTTGGCACCAATAAGCCATTGGCTGCTGAAAAAAATGGTAAAGAGTCCTTATATCTCACTGCCTAATTTATTAGCGGCAGAGATGCTGGTGCCTGAATTTATTCAAAATGCAGCAACGCCAGAAGCCTTAGCTGAGGCCGTATTAGAGCAGTTACGCGACGGCTCACAGCAAACGCAGCGTTTTGCTGAGTTACATGAATCTTTGCGTTGTGATGCCTCGCAGCGCGCTGCCCAGGGTATTTTGCAATTGTTGGGGCGCTTGTAGTGCAACTGGAACTACTTCAGCAGACGCGCGCTGGCAAGCTTGTCGCAGGTGTTGATGAAGTGGGGCGGGGGCCTCTGTGTGGTCCTGTTGTCACCGCCGCGGTGATCTTGGATCCACAACGTCCTATTTTTGGGCTCAATGACTCAAAAAAACTTACAGCAAGAAAACGTGAAGCGCTGTTTATAGAAATTCAAGAAAAAGCCTTAGCGTGGTCTATTGGCCGTGCTGAAGTTGAAGAAATCGATCAGCTCAATATCTTGCAGGCCACAATGTTGGCCATGCAGCGCGCAGTGGCAGGCTTGTCGATCACCCCTGACTTAGCATTGATCGATGGTAATCGTTGCCCGCCACTCAGTATGGCCAGCGAAGCGGTGGTGCAGGGCGATGGCTTGATTGCGGAGATATCTGCTGCGTCTATTCTAGCTAAGGTCAGTCGTGATCGAGAAATGGCTGTGCTCGATGCGCAATATCCAGGCTATGGGATTGCTCAGCACAAAGGCTATCCAACACCTGCGCACTTGAAGGCTTTGCAAGCGCTTGGCCCAACAGCCATTTACCGTCGCTCGTTTGCCCCAGTAAGACGGTTGCTTGAAGAGAGCTGATTCGCCGTCGTTGTGCATCAAACTCCATAAAGCATCGAGCATTATATGCACATACCGCACCTCGTTCATGCTGCTTTTCCCTCAACATGTCTTCCTGACATGATTCGGGTGCTTCGCCATCCATGGCTACACTTGTCGCCGCATGAGCGAGGTACTCATTGATCAATAGTGTTGTTGGCAAGATTTGTGAAAGATCGCAATGAGTTTGAGCTGTATTTGTATGAATCAGCTTGATGCTTTAATGACTGATACTGAACTAGAGCAAGCAATGAAAGTGATCAGGGAGTACTACGGGGTGGGTGTGACGAGCGAAGCCCGCCGGAGTTGAACCCTGGGCGGGTTCACCGACGGACCAACACTGACCCCGAAGTACGACACGCACCCTTACTGTTAATCGCCTCGAACCACCCCATCAAAGTGTTGGTTCGAGATCACTAAACTTGGCTATTCAGCAATCTTCAGTTCGCGCGCCTTAGTGTAAGCGTAGCGAATCTTTTCATACTCAAAGGGAGAGTTGAGCTGGCCGTAGCGCAATTTAGTGATATAGCGTTGGTCAACAATTTTTAATGCGAAAATTTCTGGGTGGCGTTCACTTTCTTTAGCGACATTCAGAAAGTTAACTGAGAAATCGAGTGTGTAGTCGACAACAATGCCGCCAGTATCACGTGCGTTTGATGGGCCTAACAACGGCAGCATCAGATAAGGGCCGTGTGGCACGCCGTAATAACCTAGCGTTTGTCCAAAGTCTTCATTGTTTTTAGTGAGCCCCATCTTTGTCGCGGGATCCCAGACACCGGCTAAACCAAAGGTCGTATTAAATAAAATACGTGCTGTCGTCTCCATGCTACGCTGCCCTTTAAGTTGCAGCGTACTATTGATTAAGGTTGGGATCTCACCAAGGTTGCTAAAAAAGTTGCTGACCCCTGTGCGGACAAAGTGTGGTGTTACCTTGGTATAACCATTGACTATGGGTAAAAACACCCACTGATCGAAACGGTAATTAAAGTGATAGACACGACGGTTCCATTGTTCCAAAGGGTCACTGATATGCAGCGCTTCTAAAGTCGCGCGTTCGAACTCATGCTGCCCCAGATGTGGATTAAACTCTAGACTCTGTAAAGGGTTTTTAAAACCATCGGTATCAGTTTGCTCAGCATAACTTTTATTTGTGAGCAGCAATAACAGCAGGCTGGCTGCCCAGTAATATCGCAGCGAAGACGTTTTAGTCATGGAAAAACTCCAATATATCGGCAGCATTATCGCGGTAATTTAAATTGCCTAGGTGCCCTCCATAAGGATAAACAATTAAGCGCTCAGCAAAGTGTTGCTGCAAGAAACCTAAATCGCCTGACCCTAAAATAATGTCATCGGCATTGTGCATTACGCCGATCTTTTTACTGGCACTGAGGTAGTCCGCCAGCGCATAGAGGCTGCTTGCTTGAATTAACGAGTTCAAGTCGGTGGCTGAAGGCCCCGTGGTTGCCAGCTGCTGTTGTTTAAAGTGTACCTGCCAGAAGGGTAGTAATTGCTCTTGAATATAGCATTCGAAATCACAGAGCAAGGCGCGTTTAAAAAATGGCGTTAGGTTGGTTCCGTCATTAATTCTTTGCTGTGCTGGGGTAATAATTCCGCGTCGATTAATCAAATCTGAAGTGAAGTTGATATCAGCAGCAGCGAAGCGGAAAGCACTACCAATTAACATGGCTAACTCGTTATCACTGAGCTTTTGTGGTGAGTTTTGGACGTCGAATAACACGGCTTCATTAAAGTCAAAATGCCCTGTGCTATTGAAGTAACGGGTCAGCTTATCCATCATTAATTGGTAAAAAGTCCGGTTGTCATTGACGTCGACAACCTGTGTTTGGGCCAAACGATTAAGATTATGTACAGAGGTATAGAGATTGACCGGCGGATTAAGTAGCAACACACGTTTAAAGTTAAAAACTTGTTCTTGTTCGTCTAAGTGACTGACAAAAGCAGCTTGTAAACCGCCCAAGCTATAACCCGTCATATGCCATGCAGTCACCGCAAGTCGATGTTGTTGTTTTTTAATCGCCTGCATCACCGCGTATAGATCACCTGCATCTTGTGGTGAATAGCCGGGTGTGGCGTAAGGTGAGGCGCCCACCATAAAGTCATAAGCCGTGGGTGAGGAAATTTGCGCGACATGAAAACCTGCACCGTAAAAGAGTTTTTTTAGGTACTCCATAGTGCTGCTGGAATAGTGTGCACCGGTACCGGCAATAATAAATATTAGCGGCGCAGGGCCTGATTGTTGGGCTAAGCGGTAACGGAAAGTCTTAACCGGCCAGAAGTTGCTCGGTAAGGTGAATTCGCGCTCTGGGCGTAGACGCAAACTATAATCGTGTTGCTTGATATCCGCATCATCGGGCAAGGCAGGGCGCAAAGCGCTTGGCGTGCCGGCGATGGTTGCTTCGAATGCATTGGTGAGAGGGAATTGATAAGGCGTTGCAGTTTGTTCTGCGTAAGCATTGAATGATAGCCCGCAGAGTAAACTCAACACAAAGCCAAGCGGTGTGAGTAAGCGTTTAAACATAACGGTGTCTCGCTGATTGATAGAAGAGTGATCCGTGATCTATCACCCAGGGCAGTGACGTGATAATCGCTGGAGGTGTGCGACTTGTTAGTTTTTCCTTACACAATAACTACTAAAGTAACAGCATAATCGCACTTGTTGCGCGATTATGCTGGATTTTTTATTACATCACGCGCTGGCCTGGGCGTGCGCCCGTATCAGGGCTGAGTAGATGAATTTCTTCACCGCCAGGACCTGCCGCTAGGACCATGCCTTCTGATATACCAAATTTCATTTTGCGTGCGGCCAAATTCGCTACATAGAGGGTCAAGCGACCCTCTAAGGCTTTTGGGTCAGGGTAGGCGCTTTTAATGCCGGAGAAAACATTACGTTTCACGCCACCTAAATCTAAAGTGAGCTGCAATAACTTATCAGCGCCTTCAACAAAACTGGCTTTTTCGATTAAGGCAATGCGCAAATCTACTGCGGAAAAAGCATTAAAGTCGATTTCTTTGGCTAAGGGTTCTTTGTCTAATTCGCCATTACTAGCGATTGGATCAGTAGTGGTGTTCATTTCTAATAAATCTTCTTTTGATGATTCAGTCATAGCGTCGACATGCTTAACATCGATGCGTGTCAGCAAGGCGCTAAAGGGATTGAGCTGATGAGCGCCCAGAGGTGTTGCCAAATCATTCCAGTTGAGTGCTGGTACGTTAAGGAACTGCTCCGCATCGGCCGCAAGTTTCGGCAGTACAGGCTTTAATAAAATCATCAATTGCTTAAACAGGTTAATCGCTTGAGAGCAGACTGCTTGCACTTGTGCTTGCTGGCCTTCAATTTTGCTCATTGCCCAAGGTGCTTGCTCAGCAATCCACGCGTTGGCCGCATCCGCTAACGCCATGGTTTCGCGCATGGCACGGGAAAAATCACGTGCTTCAAACGCTTTGGTAATTGACGGTATAGCCTGTTGGAACTGCTCCCAGAGCGCGGGGTTAGGCATTTCTGCAACCAGCATACCTTGGTTGCCTTTTTGGATAAAACCGGCGCAGCGACTGGCGATATTGACTACTTTTCCGACGAGGTCGGAATTAACTTTTTGAATAAAATCTTCAAGGTTAAGGTCTAAATCTTCCACGCCACGTCCCAGTTTGGCTGCGTAGTAGTAGCGCAAGTATTCTGGGTTTAAATGATCAAGGTAGGTGCGTGCCTTAATAAAGGTGCCGCGTGACTTGGACATTTTTGCGCCATTCACGGTGAGGTAACCATGTACATTAACGGCAGTTGGTTTACGGTAATCAGCGCCTTCGAGCATTGCGGGCCAGAATAGGGCATGGAAGTTAATGATGTCTTTACCAATAAAATGGTACAGCTCAGTCGTTGAGTCTTTATTCCAAAACTCCTCAAAGTCCAAGTCTGGGCGGCTGACACATAGGTTTTTAAAACTGGCCATATAGCCGATGGGTGCATCCAGCCAAACGTAGAAATACTTGCCTGGCGCGCCCGGAATTTCAAAACCGAAATACGGTGCATCACGGGAAATATCCCACTCTTGCAAGCCGCTATCCAGCCACTCCGCTAGTTTGTTGGCCACCGACTCTTGCAAAGTGCCGCTGCGTGTCCATTTTTGCAGCATTGTCTGAAAATGAGGCAGCTTGAAAAAGTAGTGCTCAGAGTCTTTGAGCACTGGTGTTGCGCCAGAAATCGTAGAACGTGGGTCTTTTAGTTCAGTGGGTTGGTAGGTGGCACCGCACTTCTCGCAGTTATCACCGTACTGATCTGGCGTTGCACATTCTGGACACGTGCCTTTAATAAAACGGTCGGCTAAGAACATCCCTTTCTCAGGGTCAAAATACTGGGTTACCGAGCGGGTAGAAATATGGCCAGCTGCTTGTAAACGTTGATAAATTTGTTCAGACAGTTCGCGGTTTTCTTTGCTGTGGGTGGTGTAGAAGTTGTCAAAATCGACCAAAAAATCAGCAAAGTCAGCGCTGTGTTCGGCGTGAACATTGTTGATTAACTGTTCAGGGGTAATGCCTTCTTTCTCGGCACGCAGCATAATTGCTGAACCATGGGCATCATCAGCGCACACATAGATGCATTGATTGCCGCGCATTTTCTGAAAGCGAACCCACATATCGGTTTGAATATACTCAAGCATATGGCCAAGGTGAATGGATCCGTTGGCATAGGGTAGGGCGCTGGTCACTAAAATTTTGCGGGCTTCGCTCATGGTCTTCCTAACTACTAAACAGTGAATAGAAATAAGCCGACTACTATATAGGCAATGGCTGTTTTTTTCATCCTTTGCACGGTCTTGGCTCGCCAGCGATTAAGGTTTTACTGGTCAGATTAGGCTAGAATATCTGCCATTGAGTCTATTTTGTGCAGTGGAGAGAGTCATGAGTGCAGTAACCCGCGCAGCAGTTGAAGAAACCTTAAGTCGTCTAATTGATCCGAACTTGAATGCTGATCCAGTCAGTGCAGGGTGTGTGCGTTCGATTGATATTCAAGGTGACCGCGTTAGTGTGCAGCTTGAGTTGGGTTACCCTGCCGATTTGTTTAAAAATGGTTGGGCGCAAATGCTACAGATGAGCCTTGAGCAAATGCCAGGCGTGGGCCGAGCTGAAGTGAAAATTGATACGGTGATTCAGGCTGCTCAAGGCCAAACGGACGTGCCAGTGTTAGCCGGTGTTAAAAACGTGATTGCGGTAGCCTCTGGTAAGGGCGGTGTGGGTAAATCAACTACAGCGGCGAATTTAGCTTTAGCGTTGGCGCGAGAAGGTGCCCGTGTAGGTATCTTGGATGCTGATATTTATGGCCCCAGCCAAGGCATTATGCTCGGCGTTCCGAGCGGCACTAAGCCGCAAGTGCGTGATGAGAAATATTTTATACCGATTCAGGCGCATGACGTGTCGGTGATGTCGATGGCTTTTCTTACCACCGATAGCACGCCAATGGTTTGGCGTGGCCCGATGGCTTCTGGCGCGTTATTACAAATGATCACTCAGACCGCTTGGGATGATCTGGACTATTTAGTCGTGGATATGCCGCCAGGCACTGGTGATATTCAACTGACCTTGGCGCAGAAAGTGCCAGTGGCCGGTGCGGTGATCGTCACTACGCCACAAGACATTGCTTTGCTTGATGCGCGCAAGGGCATTGAGATGTTTCGCAAAGTGAACATTCCGATTTTAGGTATTGTGGAAAATATGGCAGTGCATATTTGCTCAAACTGCGGCCATGCTGAGCACCTATTTGGTGAGGGCGGTGGTGAGCGTTTGGCGGCCAGCTATGATGCCGAGCTGTTAGCCTCGCTGCCTTTATCTATGGCCATTCGTTTGCAGTGTGATAATGGTGAGCCCACCACCTGTGCCGATCCTGAAAGTCAGATTGCAATGATTTATCAAGAATTGGCTCGTACTGTCGGTGCCCGCATTAGTGTGCTCAACCAGCAAGGCACGGTGATGCCATCGATTGAAATCAGTGATGACTAACGAATAAAACAGGGCAGTAAAGCCGTTTTCTGGCAGGCGTCTTTGTTATCTTGAGGGGGAAATAGAATGAGTTTTACCGTGTATCTTTCTGGAGAAATCCATACATCATGGCGTGAGGAGATTCAGCAGGGTGCAGATGCTTTAGGTTTAGATATCACCTTTACCTCTGCAGTCACTGAACATGAGGCCAGTGATGCTGCCGGTGATCATTTGGGTGCGCAAGAGCAGCGTTTCTGGCGCGATCATCAGTCGGCCAAAGTGAATGCTATTCGTACTAAAATTTTGCTTGAAAACAGCGACCTTGTGGTGGTGCGTTTTGGCGATAAGTACAAACAATGGAATGCCGCTTTTGATGCGGGTTACTGCGCTGCGTTAGGCAAACCGTACGTGACCTTGCATGACGAAGAGATTATTCATCCGCTTAAAGAAGTTGATGCAGCGGCTATGGCGTGGGCGACCACTCCAGCCCAAGTAGTAGAAATTCTACGTTATACCACTCAGGTGTAATTCTTTGCTGCACCAGGCGGTGAGTCTTTGCCGCCTGTCCTCTTAGCCTGTTCAGGGTGCTATCTAACGTGGCAATAACGCGCCGATCAGTCAGATAATTGACTACTCTTAATTCCATAACCTATTGATTTAAAAAGAAATTGTATCTTGGCATAAGTATTGCTTTGTAATGACTAAGATGAATTACAAGATTAGGTGTGGCGTTATGAGCATCAGTTTCGATAAAGCCTTAGGTATCCATGAGAAAGCGCTCGGTTTTCGCGCTCAGCGTGCTGAGGTGCTGGCCAATAATATCGCCAATGCGGATACGCCACACTATAAAGCGCGTGATTTGGATTTTGCCAGTGTGTTATCTGCGCAAGCTGATCAACAGACACAGAAGCAGCCTGTGATGCAGCGTACCAATAGTCAACATTTTGACGTGGAGCCCTTGCAGCTCGCTGACCCTGCGTTACGTTTTCGTAATCAGCATCATGCCTCAATTGATCAAAACAGCGTTGATTTGCAGGTTGAGCAGTCGACTTATGCAGAGAATGCGGTGCAGTTTCAAGCCAGTTTTACGCTACTAAACAGTAAGTTCAAAGGGTTGATGACAGCCCTGCGCGGCGACTAAGGAGTATCTGATTATGTCCCTTTCCAGCGTTTTTCACATTGCCGGTAGCGGTATGAGCGCACAAAGCACGCGCTTAAATACCATTTCCAGCAACATTGCCAATGCTGAGACAGTATCTTCCAGTATCGATCAAACCTATCGAGCCAGACACCCCGTGTTTGCCACTGTGTTTCAAGAGAATTTAAATGGCGGCCAAGGCCAAGCGTCGTTATTTGCCGATCAAGATCAAGCCGGTCAAGGCGTGCAGGTGATGGGCATTATTGAAGATAAAAGTGATCTGCAGCCGCGCTATGAGCCCAATCACCCATCAGCTAATGCGGATGGTTATGTGTTTTACCCGAATGTAAACGTGGTGGAGGAAATGGCTGACATGATTTCTGCCAGTCGCGCATTCCAAACCAACGTCGAAATGATGAATACCGCTAAGCAGATGATGCAGCGTGTACTCACGTTGGGCCAATAAGCCCTAGGAGGCAGCAATGAGTACAACAAGTGTCAGTGCAGCTGGGTCGGTATTGGATCAATACCAACATTCGACCACGGCAGCGGAAAAAGAAGAATTAGGCAAAAATGAGTTTTTGGAATTGCTGGTTGCCCAGCTTAATAATCAGAACCCATTAGAACCACAAAGTAATGGTGATTTTATTGCCCAGTTGGCCCAGTTCAGTACGGTAGAAGGGGTTGAGAAACTCAATGGCAGTATGGAAACCATTTTGTCGGGTTATCAATCATCGCAAGCGCTGCAAGCCTCTTCATTAGTGGGACGTAAAGTGATTGTCCCGAGTGAACAAGCGGTAGTCGATACCTCTGAAACCTTTAAAGCCAGCTTGGTCTTGCCGCAAAGTAGCAGCAATGTATACGTCAACGTGTATAGCGCAGATGGTTCTTTAGCGACGCGGATTAATATGGGGGCACAAGAAGCGGGTCAAGTCAGCTTTATGTGGGACGGAAAAAACAGTGATGGCGACACGATGCCGCCAGGTACTTATAAATTTGAAGCACAAGCCAGTATTGACGGTGAAACCAAAGGTTTATACACCTTATTACCAGCTAACGTTGACAGCGTAACGTTGGGTCAGGGTGGTGGTGAGTTGTTATTGAATTTAGCAGGGCTTGGCTCGGTGCCGCTCTCGCAAGTACAGATTATTGGTCAGTGAATTTAGTGAATTGCCAACTGTCGGACGACCGGCAAGGAGAACAACATGTCATTTAATATTGGCCTCAGTGGCTTACGTGCTGCCACTAAAGACCTTAACGTTACTGGTAATAATATTGCTAACGCAGGTACGGCGGGTTTTAAACAGTCGCGTGCCGAGTTTTCTGATGTTTATGCGGCGTCCGTATTAGGTACCGGTAAAAATCAGCAAGGCAGTGGCGTTTTGCTATCGAGTGTCTCGCAACTGTTCAATCAGGGCAACATTAACTACACGCAAAATGCTCTCGATCTAGCGATTAACGGCAATGGTTTTTTCCAAGTCAGTAACAATGGTGCAATCAGCTATTCGCGTGCAGGTTATTTTGGTACAGATAGCGAAGGTTTTATTGTTGATAACTTTGGTTATAACTTGCAGGGTTATCCCATCGATAATAATGGTGAGTTGGAAAACGGTAGAATCACTAATCTACAGATTCAGACCAGCAGTCAAGAGCCAAAGCCAACGAGTAACATTGAGCAGTCATTTAACCTGAATTCAACCAATGATGTGCCGTCAAATCCGACGTTTGATCCGACTGATCCGAAAAGTTATAACTCGTCAACCACGACTAATATCTACGATACCCAGGGTAATGCTCATGCACTGACTCAGTACTTTGTGAAAACAGGTGCTAATACGTGGAACATGAATACTTTAATTGACGGTGTGAACCCAACTACATCGGTGAGTAACGATCCTCTTGTCACAACCTTGACCTTTGATACGGCGGGTAAATTGTTGACGGGTAGCCCGGTTGATTTAAGTGGCTGGGTACCTGTTGCCTTAAGCGGTACTCCGCCTGTTGCTACAGCAAATGGCGCGGTAGCAAGCCCTACGGTGACGCTGGATATGAGGAATGCCACACAGTTTGCTAATGCATTTGCGGTGAACGCGGTTGCTCAAGATGGTTACACGACAGGTGAGTTAGCAGGTATCGAAATTGATGATAGCGGTAAGATTTTTGCGCGCTACACCAACGGACAATCTAAAGTGCAAGGTCAGGTGATATTAGCCGACTTTGCTAACGTACAGGGGCTTATTCCCGTGGGTAAGACCCAATGGGTGCAGTCTTTGGCCTCGGGAGAGCCGGTGCGTAACCCGGGTACAACCGGTACGTTGGGCTCGATTCAAGCTGGCGCGCTTGAAGATTCGAACGTTGAGTTGTCTGATCAGTTGGTTAATTTGATTGTGGCGCAGCGTAATTACCAAGCAAATGCGAAAACCATTGAAACAGAAAGCGCCATTACTTCGACGATTATTAATCTGCGTTAAATGTTTTTAATGTTTTAGACACAAAAAAGCGCGCTATAGAGCGCGCTTTTTTGTGTTGTTAAAATGATTAATCAAGACGTTTAATCGTTTTAATCACAATCGGATCTGTCGGTACATTTTCATTACGACCGTAGAGACTGGTTTTAACTTGCGCAATTTGATCCACTACGTCCATGCCGCGTACCACGTTAGCAAACACTGCATAGCCAAAGTCACGGCTGCTATGATTTAAAAAGTCATTGTCTGCATGGTTGATAAAGAACTGCATGGTGGCGGAGTCTGGTGCTTGAGTGCGAGCCATCGCCACAGTACCTCGATTGTTTTTTAAGCCATTATCGGCTTCATTTTTAATCGGAGATTTAGTGGCTTTTTGCTGCATATAACGATCAAAACCACCACCCTGAATCATAAAGTCTGCAATCACACGGTGAAATATGGTGCCGTCATAACGCTCATTATCGACATAATCTAGAAAGTTGGCGACTGTGATTGGCGCTTTTTCTGCTTCCAGTTCCAGCTCAATCTCACCAAAGCTGGTTTCGATCACCACATGGGGATTGTTAGCAGCAAATAAGCTGCCAGACATAAGCAACATACAGCCAGTTAGTAGAAGTTTCTTTAGCATAGGTTCCTCACTTTGCAGAGTTTAAAAGGTTCAGTAACGCTTGGTTAAAGCGTACGGGCTGATCAAGGGGTGTTGCATGCCGCGAGTGTTCAATCACCAACAGTTTAGCATGGGGGATTTGTGCAACATATGCCTCTTTATCGACAACCGATGTGTAGTCTTTGTCGGCGCTAATGACGAGGGTTGGGCAAAGAATGCTAGAAATACGTTCGTACACACTCCAGCCAATGATGGCCTCTAAGCTGGCTAAATAAGCACGTTTGTCATTCAGCGGCCAGCGCTGTTGAATTTTCTGTCGTAAGTGCTCTTGTTGAGGGTGTGGGAACAGTACGCTCGCTAAGGCCTTGCCAATGTGCTCAAGACTCAAGAAACGTGAAAGCAGTCTGCGTTTAGCAATTTCCAGCCATTGTTTGATACTGCGTGCTTTGACTTCGGGGCCACTGTTGACGATGACCAGACTGCCCAATAATCCTGGGTGATCAACGGCGAGCTGAAAGGCAATCATCGCGCCCATCGAGATGCCAACTACATGGGGTTTCTGGAGCTTTAAGTGTTGAATCAGCGCCCTAATATCGTCAGCAAAAGTTTGTATGCTGTAGTGCTCTACTGGCTTGCCTGATCGGCCGTGCCCACGTACATCAACCGCAATTACACGAAAGTGCTTTTGCAGTTCAGGGACTTGATACTCCCAGTCTTGGGTGCTTGAGCCTAGCCCATGAATCAGAATGACAGGCTCACCGCGACCTAAGTCTTCATAATAAATTTGGCAGCCGTGCTGATCGAAATAAGACATAAGCGTACTCTTAACACCAAATGACTAAACAATATATTGCTTAGTCTAGCCTGCTGACTGCTCGGGCAGTACTGCAAGGAGCAGAACAGGTACGTTGAATGTTTGATTATGCGTGCTGCCACTCAAAGCGGATGACCTAAGCAATATTTTATGCCGCTCATAGACGTGCTAGGTGCTCAGTATTTTGATTTCGGCAGCAGTGAAACGTATGTTTTATATCCATAGATGACGGTTAAATGGCGGGGTTTGTTCGCGACTCAGTGGCTGCGTTAAGACGCGGGGTCGGCGCATAAAGTGCTGTTGCATGCTTTTTAAAGTCAATCCTGGACAAATCCACCGCAATCAGAGCTCAGCTTGCTACACTGCACATTGCATTTATTAAGGTTAGAAAATTTTTGTGAGCACACCAACTGATTTTGCCAGCTTGCCGCTACCGGCCGCATTGTTAACCAACTTAGCTGATCTGGGCTATAGCAGTATGACCGCGATTCAAGCGCAAAGCTTGCCGGTGATTCTCAAGGGTATGGATGTGATTGCCCAAGCCAAAACCGGTAGCGGTAAAACCGCGGCCTTTGGTATCGGTTTATTATCACCGCTCAATCCACGCTATTTTGGCTGCCAAGCTCTAGTGTTGTGTCCGACTCGAGAGTTGGCTGACCAAGTCTCAAAAGAGATTCGCCGTTTGGCGCGCGCTGAAGGCAATATTAAGGTGTTGACCTTGTGCGGTGGTGTGCCTTTTGGTCCTCAAGTGGGCTCACTTGAGCATGGCGTGCACATTGTTGTCGGTACTCCAGGCCGAGTCTTAGAGCATGCGCGTAAAGGCACGCTGGATTTGTCGGGTCTGAATACTTTGGTGCTCGATGAAGCGGATCGCATGCTGGACATGGGCTTTTATGACAGCATTGCTGATATTATTGAATTCACCCCAAAACGTCGCCAAACGTTATTGTTCTCGGCAACTTTTCCTGATGGTATTCAGCAACTGGCGTCGAATTTTTTACGCCAACCGCAGCATATTAAAGCCGATATCGAACACGCCGAGCATCAGATTGAACAGCATTTTTACGAGATCACTCCAGAGCAGCGTCAAGGTGCAGTGGAACGAATTTTGCGTCATTACCGCCCGGAAGCCTGTGTAGCCTTTTGTTTTACTAAACAGCAGACGCAAGAACTGGCGGATTATCTTAATAGCGAGAAAATCTCTGCTTTAGCTCTGCACGGCGATTTAGAACAACGCGATCGCGATCAAGTGTTGGCATTGTTCAGTAACCGCAGTTGCAGTGTGTTAGTCGCGACTGATGTTGCTGCGCGTGGTCTGGATATTGATGCGCTGCCGATGGTGATTAACGTTGAGTTGGCACGTGATTCGGAAATTCATACGCACCGTATTGGTCGTACTGGGCGTGCTGGCGCTAAAGGTATCGCTATTAGTTTGGTCGGCCCTAAAGAAGGTAATCGTGCTAATGCGATTGAAGAGCAGCTGAAAAAACCGTTGAGCTGGCATTCTCTTAATGCTTTAAAAGAGTCTGATGGCCAGCCGTTGCTACCGGTGATGGCGACCTTATGTATTTCGGCAGGCCGTAAAGATAAGTTACGTCCAGGCGATATTCTCGGTGCGTTGACCGGTGTCGCGGGACTCACCGGCGCGCAGGTGGGTAAGATTGCAATCTTTGATTATCAGTCTTATGTCGCTGTTGAGCGTTTACTGGCACGACAAACGCAGCAGCGCTTAGAGGAAGGTAAAGTTAAAGGTCGCAGTTTAAAGGTGCGGGTACTTTAAGCACTATGTGTTTGAGCGTTTATTACGTAGCGGTGTAAGCAGTTCGCTGAGGCCGTTATGGTCGATTTCTTGCATCAGAGCCAGTAGTCGACCGAGATCGCTGTTGGGGAAGCCTTCACGGGCAAACCAGTTCAGGTAATGGCCGGGTAGATCGGCAATCAGTCGTCCTTGGTATTTGCCGAATGGCATTTTGGTGGTCAGCAAGCGTTGTAAATCTTCAGGTTGCATGGGCTTCACTGCAGGTTCGAGGTAAGTGCTGCTATAGTTTCAAATCAAATATTGCTGCGCTGTGTATATTGGCAAAGCGTTCGATGAAAATCCAGTAAGTTCATCACTTACCTTTATTGTTGAAGAGAGTTCAAATGTTTGTAAAAGCTTTGCGTAATGGTTTAGGCCAGTTGATTATTTTTGCCGATTGGCTGACCCGTCCAAAAGCGCAGCAGCGCAGCGCGGAAAAGCAAGCTGAAGTGGATGCTGCAACAGCATCTTTGGCTTTGTATCAGTTTAAGGCTTGCCCATTTTGCGTGAAAGTGCGCCGTGCGATGCATGCGTTAAATCTGAAAATTGAATTGCGTGATGCGAAAAATGATCAGCAATTTCGCCAAGAATTAGAGCAGCAAGGCGGGCGCATTAAAGTCCCATGCTTACGTATTGAAGAAGCCGGTGAAGTGCGTTGGATGTATGAATCCAATGACATCATTGCCTATCTGCAAGAGCGTTTTGCTTAAGCCGGTATTGGTTTGGCGCGCGTCGTACTTCGGGATAGGTGTTCATCCGTCGATGAACCCGTCCAGGGTTCAACTCCGGCGCAGCGCCCGAATCACGTTTGGTTGGCGTGTTGAGGGAAGAACGGCACTAGCACGGTACGGCATACACAAATCATGCTTTATGCTGGCGCGTTCAAGTTTAAACCAAAGCTGCCAGATCAATTTGATCACTGCGCTGAATATTTTCGGTAAGCGTGCGGCACAGGCTTAAAAACTCACTCATGGCATCGGTTTGATACTTATGCTTATGCCAGATAAAAGTAAATTGCCGAGTGAGATTGAGCTCGGGGGTTTCAATCGCCACCAGACTGCCACGTTTGAACGCATCGCGTAACGCTAAGCGAGAGATACAACCAATGCCTAAGCCTGACTCCACTGCACGTTTAATACCTTCCGTGTGTTCCAGCTCTAAGCGGATTTTAATCGCACGCTGATGCGGCAAGAATGCTTGCTCAAAAGCTAAACGGGTCCCCGAGCCTTGCTCACGCACAATCCATTCTTCGTCGACGAGCTCATCTAAGCTGGCATACCCTTGCTGCGCTAAAGGGTGTTGTGGGGCGCAAAAGACCACCAGTTCATCGGCAATCCAAGACTCGGCAATAATGTTACTGTCTTGGTAGTAACCTTCGATCAAACCTAAATCCAGTTGATAGTTGGCAATTTGTTGCACAATTTGCGCTGTGTTATGCACATGCAAGCGCACGTTGCAGTGCGGGTGTTGCTGCATAAAGTGTCCAATTAAAAGTGTGGCTAAATAGTTGCCAATAGTCATGGTCGCACCGACTGATAATGAGCCAAAACCATGGTTATCAGTCAGTAAGCCTTCTAAGGCTTGCGCTTGCTCTAACAGCGCCAGGGCGCGCGGTAAGAGCTCAAGACCTAAGGCATTGATCATTAATCGTTTTCCGGCGCGATCAAAAAGCATGCAGTCGTAACTGAGTTCAAGCTCTTTCAGCGCTGTGCTAGCAGCAGATTGCGACATGGCCAGTTGTTCAGCTGCTTTAGAAACGCTTTGTTGTTGTGCGATGCAGGTAAAAACCTGTAGTTGACGAAGAGTAAATCGCATATCTGAATTCTCGATATGTTTTATAAATATTATCAATTTAACAGATTTGAATTTTAAACCTACACTCTATGCAGTACTTTCTTACGCTGGAGCGCGTTATGAGCAATTTGAATGTTGAGCAGGTTCTAAGTGTTCATCACTGGAATGATACCTTGTTCAGTTTTAAAACCACCCGTGATCCAGGTTTGCGCTTTGAAAATGGGCAGTTTGTGATGATTGGCCTTGAAGTTGAAGGCCGCCCTTTGATGCGTGCGTACTCAATTGCCAGCCCGAATTACGAAGACCACCTCGAGTTTTTCAGTATCAAGGTTCCGGGTGGTCCGTTAACCTCGCGCCTGCAGCATTTAAAAGCTGGTGATAGTCTTAGAGTCAGTAAGAAGCCCACCGGCACTTTATTGCTGGGCGATTTATTACCGGGCAAACATCTGTATTTACTGAGCACCGGTACGGGTCTTGCGCCTTTTATGAGCGTTATCCAAGATCCAGAAACCTATGAGCGCTTTGAAAAAGTCATTTTGGTGCACGGCGTGCGCCATGTCAGTGAAGTCGCCTACAGCGAGTTTATTACTAAAAATTTACCCAATAATGAATTTTTTGGTGAACAGTTGCGCGATAAGTTAATTTATTACCCGACAGTGACTCGTGAGCCGTTTCGTAATCAAGGGCGAATCACTGATCTAATGCGTAGCGGTAAACTGTTTACTGATATTGGCTTGCCGCCCATTAATCCAGATGATGATCGTGCGATGATTTGTGGAGGACCTGCAATGCTGGATGATGTCAGTGGTATGTTGGATGCGTTTGGTTTGCAGGTGTCACCACGCTTAGGCAGCGCTGGACATTATTTGATTGAGCGCGCGTTTGTTGAGAAGTAAGGCAACGCTTAGTTTGATGTGACACTTATAAAACACCGCTTTGCCAAGCGTTGCGCAAAGCGGTGTTTTTATTTGGCTTGCTTAGTGCTTAGCGTAATAGGCCAAAGACTTTTTTAGCAATATCCGTTGCTGCTTGCGCTGGATTCTCACGGATAGAGGCTTCTTGTTCAGCGATAATAGCAAACAAACCATCCAGTGCTTGTTCCGCAACATAGTTTTCGATTGATGCATTTTTCGCGTCAATCACGCCAAAATTAGCCGCTTGTCCAGCAAAATTATTGTATTGCTGCGCCAGTCCAGAAGACTGGGTAACTTGCTGAATCATGGGTAAGAAACGGCTGCGTAACTGTTCTCGACTGCTGTTGTCGAGATAGGTTGTTGCTGAGTTCTCTGGTCCACTCAAAATGCCTTTAGCATCGCTGATGGTCATTTTTTTTACAGCATCGAGCAAAAGTTCTTGTGCTTGTGGTACAGCCGCTTCAGCAGCGCGGTTCATACTGTCTTCTAAAGCGGTCACTTGCTTGCCTTGGCCGAGCATTTTCATGGCGCGTGCGGCTTTGCCAAGATTGCCAGGTAGCTCAATGCGTACCTCTGGGTTGTTACTGAAGCCGCCGGGCTGGCTGAGTTGTTGTACCGCAGCACGTGCGCTTTGTTCCAGCATGGCTTTCATTCCATCACCGGCTTGATTTTGACTTAAATCATTGAGCGATAAAGCGCAGGCTTGTGCAGCAAATAGCAGGCCAATGAATCCAGTTAGATAAGCACGCATGGTGTTTTCCTCGGTTGGTGAACGCTTATACAGCGTTTTTTAATGCTTGATCGGGAAGTAATGCAGCCGCTTCACGATCCAACACAATAGTTAGGTTCTTATGGTGTTTGAGTGCTGAGGCAGGGAGTGCGACATCCCTTTCACTGGCAAATAATTGCGCGATGATCTCGGCTTTATTGCTACCTGTGGCCACTAAAATAATTTCTTTAGCATTTAAAATATCTTGAATACCCATGGTAATTGCGTGGGTTGGTACTTCGTTTTGATTGTCAAAGAAGCGCCCGTTATCCGTGCGGGTTTGCTCTGAAAGTTCGACGATATGGGTACGGCTAGTAAAGCAGGTTTGTGGCTCGTTAAAACCAATATGACCGTTTGAGCCAATTCCGAGCAGTTGTATATCGAGTCCGCCCATTGCTTCAATGGCATCGGAGTACGCTTGACAGGCTGCTTCAATATTGACCGCTAAACCTTGGGGTAAGTGCACATTCTGCGCGGGAATATTGAGTGCGTTAAAAAAATGTTGGTGCATGTAATAGTTGTAACTTTGTGGATGCTGTGCGCTTAAGCCCACATATTCATCTAAGTTAAATGTGCTCAGTTGTGATAAATCCACAGGCGTTTGCTGTAGGTCTTTTAACAGTTGAGCATATACAGGTTCCATTGTGCTGCCTGTCGCCAGCCCTAATACGGTAGTCGGTATTGCTTTGATTTTTGCCAAAAGGCGCTGCGCGGTGTAGCGAGATACTTCATCTACCGTGTCGAAAATCTTATACATAAATAAAAATCATCAAAAAGAAAATGGGCATGCAGAGCTTAAAGCTGAATTATAGCGGTGTATGTCTTGCTGTATAGAACTATTCGATGCTTTTTCGTTAGGGCACAAAGCGCATTACTTCGTGTGCTTTGCATCTGCCATACAGAACCTGGGTGTGTTATGCGTAGAGCATTTTAAGGCTTTGCCGGCAGCGTTTTTATTATGTTCTTTAACGCTCTAGCATTGCTTTACGAAATGCCCCAGGTGTTTGTTTAGCCCAGCGTTTAAAAGCACGTTGGAACGCCTCAGGTGATGAGAAACCTAATAACCAAGTGATTTCGCCGAACGTTAAATTGGTGTCACGAATATAGCTGCTGGCCAGATCAAAACGTGTTTGGTTGACCCGTTGGCGAAACTGAGTACCTTGTGCTGCGAGTTTACGACGTAGAGTCCAGGCAGGCATGTGCAGCTTTTGTGCCACCTGTTCAATGGTTGGTTCGCCGTTTTTAAGCAGTGGTGCGATCAGTTGGTTGACTTGCTCGACTAAGCTGTAGCTGCGCGTTTTTAATGTCAGCTGCTCTTCGCATAGTTGTAATAGGGCGCTCCAAGTGCTTGCGCAGTGTTGTGGATTGATCAGTGCTAAGCTTTTTTGACTTAAGCGGAGACGGTTGTGCTCGGCATTAAATTCAACTGGGCAGTTGAGATGCTCGATAAAGGCCGCTGAGTAGCTGGGCTCAGGGCATTCAATCTGCAGCAGCTCAATCTCGATATTCTGTAGGCACACTTGCTTTAAATGGCTGATCCAGCCGAGTAGGACTGACTCAACGACAAAGCAGTTATACGCGTTATAGGGTGCAATGGAATAGAAGCTGAACCAAGCGCCTTGACTGTCTTCAATGAACTGACTGGTACCACGATAGTTTTGTGCATATAAAGGTTCAAAGCGGCTGATGCAACGTGCGGCAGCGCGCACTGTTGGCGCTTGTGCGGCGGTTACGCCTGCTAAGCCCAGTTGATTCAACACACTGTGTTCACCGATAACGAGGCCCAGCGCTGAGTTGCCGGTCAGTTGAATGGCCGCATGACCTAAGCGCATATAGCGTGGAATGGACAAGCGGGCATGCGGTTGTGCAAGGCGTGCAGGGCTTAGATCGAAACGCTCAAGTAATGTTGTGGCACAGTGCCCGTGTTGCTCGATGGCTGCAGCGATACTGCTGACAAAGCCAACGGATAGATCGCCTAAGCGCATATCTGGAGCTGTTGTATTCATACTGTGCGGATGCCTGCCTTGAGAGGGATGTTTATTATAGTCATTATTTTGTTAAATAGAGTCATTGAGAAGCGTGCTTGAGCTGTCTATTGTGTTCATCAATACTTGACTGATTACAGCATGTTCAGTGCATCCCAATAAAAATCAGCATTCTGTGTTTGTACCTGTTTTGGAGAGTCACCATGTCAAATCCACATTATCCACATCTGTTGTCACCGCTTGACCTTGGTTTTACTACGTTAAAGAACCGTGTGTTAATGGGTTCAATGCACACTGGGCTGGAAGAGCGTCCCAATGGTTTTGAGCGCATGGCTGCATATTTTGCTGAGCGTGCGCGTGGTGGTGTCGGCCTGATGGTGACGGGCGGTATCGGCCCAAACGAAGAGGGTGGTGTATATGCGGGGGCGGCTAAGTTAAGCACGCCAGAAGAGGCTGAGAAGCATAAAGTTGTCACGCAAGCTGTGCATGACGCGGGCAGTAAAATCTGCATGCAAATCCTGCATGCAGGTCGTTATGCTTATAGCCCGAAATCCGTCGCACCCAGTGCAATTCAGGCACCGATTAATCCGTTTAAACCACATGAGCTGGATGAAGACGGTATTGAAAAACAAATTAAAGATTTTGTGAATTGCGCAGTGTTGGCTCAGTCTGCCAACTATGATGGCGTAGAGATTATGGGCTCTGAAGGCTACTTTATTAATCAGTTTCTTGCCGCGCACACCAACCATCGCACCGATCGCTGGGGTGGGAGTTACGCAAACCGTATGCGCCTCGCGGTGGAAATTGTTCGCCGTGTGCGTGAAGCTGTGGGCACTGACTTTATTATCATTTATCGGTTGTCGATGCTGGATTTGATCGAGAAAGGCAGTAACTGGGAAGAAGTTGTTCTGCTGGCTAAAGCCATTGAGGCGGCTGGTGCAACGATTCTTAATACCGGTATTGGTTGGCACGAAGCACGTATTCCAACCATCGCTACAAAAGTACCTCGCGGTGCCTTTACTAAAGTGACTGCTAAATTGCGTGGTGAGGTATCGATTCCGTTAGTCGCGACTAACCGTATTAATACTCCAGACGTGGCTGAACGCGCTTTAGCTGAAAATGATGCTGATATGATTTCTATGGCGCGACCATTTTTAGCGGATCCTGAGTTTGTGAATAAGGCTGCGGCGGGTAAAGCAGATGAAATCAATACCTGTATTGGTTGCAATCAAGCCTGCTTGGATCACACCTTTGCTGGCAAGTTGACCACCTGTTTGGTGAATCCACGTGCTTGCCATGAGACGGAACTCAACTATATTCCAACAGTTTCAGTGAAAAAGATTGCGGTAGTGGGGGCGGGGCCTGCCGGTCTTGCTGCCGCGACTGTTGCTGCAGAGCGTGGACATCAGGTTACTCTATTTGACTCGGCGAGTGAGATTGGCGGTCAATTTAACGTGGCGAAGTTGATTCCAGGTAAAGAAGAGTTTTTTGAAACGCTGCGTTACTTTCAGCATAAGTTGCAATCGACCAAGGTGAATGTGCAACTGAATAAGCGGGTCAATGCGCAAGAGTTGCTCGCGCAAGGCTTTGATGAAGTTGTTTTAGCGACCGGTATTGTGCCGCGCATTCCAGAGATTCCAGGCATTGATCACCCTAAAGTACTAAGTTATTTAGATGCGATTTTAGGGCGTAAGCCGGTGGGTAAAAGCGTTGCGGTGATTGGTGCTGGCGGTATTGGCTTTGATGTCTCTGAGCTGATTACGCACAGTGGCGAATCGACCAGTCTAGACCGTGAGGCGTTCTGGAAAGAATGGGGTATCGATTTAGGTTTGGAGGCGCGTGGCGGCATTGAGGGCATTCAACCACAAGTTGAAGCGGCGACTCGTCAAGTCTATTTACTGCAGCGTAAGAAGACCAAAGTGGGTGCGGGATTAGGTAAAACGACAGGCTGGATTCACCGTGCTGGATTGAAAAACAAGCAAGTAAAAATGCTTTCTAGTGTTGAATACTTGAGTGTGGATGATGCAGGTTTACACGTCAGTATTGATGGTGCTGAGCCACAGGTCTTAGCGGTGGATAATGTGATTCTTTGCGCAGGGCAAACGCCTTTGCGTGAATTGCAGGCAGACCTTGAAAGTGCCGGAGTGACAGTGCATCTTGTTGGTGGTGCAGATGTTGCCGCAGAGTTGGATGCGAAGCGCGCGATTGATCAAGGTTCACGTGTGGCTGCAGCTTTGTAATATAGTAGTTCGAGTTCAAGAAACAGCGCTGTAGGCGAAAGCTTACAGCGCTGTTTTTGTTTGAATATTCATGTTTTTCGGCAGGCGCTGGGTTTGCAATGCGCTTGGCTGAAAAATTAGTCTGGATTAAACACTTAAACTGCTGTCTGAATCGGGTAAACTCTTGCGCTTTAATAAAGAAAAAACATTCTTGTTTGCGAGAGCCGGCTCATCTCTAGGGTGCTTGTTTGGTTTCTGGGGTGTGTCGAGTCGTCTTAGGAGCACATTATGCACAGCGCACAGCTGATTTATATTCTGGACCCTATGTGCTCTTGGTGTTGGGGATTTAATCCAGTGATGCAGCAGGTGCTTAAACAAGCCCAAGCAGCAGGTGTTAAGGTGACCTTGCGTGTTGCTGGTTTACGCACAGGCCAACAAGCGCGACTGGATGAGAGTAAGCGTGCCTATATTTTGCAACATTGGCACGCGGTCGCTGAAGCAACAGGGCAAGCGTTTAATTTCTCTGAAGCGTTGCCCAGCGGTTTTTTGTATAATACCGAACCTGCTTGTCGTGCTTTGGTCGTTGCGCGTGAGCTGGATGAAACACACTTGTTTACCTTTTTGGATAGCCTGCAACAGGCTTTTTATCAAGATGCGCGGGATATCACTCAGCCGAGGGTCTTGCGTGATTTAGCTGTGCAGGCGGGTTACGACAGCGAAGCGTTTTGTTTAGCCTTTGATGCGCCAGAGACTCGGGTTGTAACCGAGACAGAATTTGCTTGGGTGAGTCATTTAGCGATCAGTGGCTTCCCAACCTTGCTGGCGCAAAGCCAGCGGCAATACGCTTTAATCAGTAATGGTTATCAGCCTTACACGGCCCTTGAGTCCCTCTTAAGTCGTTGGATTTCAATTAATGCTAGCGCCTGATCAAATCAGCTGGGCACAAATTCGTCGCTTAGCTGTGCAGCACAAACGCAGTTTAATCCTTGCCAATATTTTGGCTGTCTTTGCCACTTTGTGCAGTGTTCCCATTCCTTTGTTATTGCCTCTGCTGGTTGACGAAGTATTACTCGGCCAGGGCGGTCAAGCATTACAGTTGATGGATCGTTGGTTGCCGGCTCTATGGCAGCAGGCGATTGGTTACATCGGTTTTATGCTGGTGCTGACTTTTATATTACGACTTTTCTCATTATTGTTTAACGTTGGCCAGAGCAAGATGTTTACCCATCTGTCGAAAGACCTGGTGTATCAGATTCGTCAGCGTTTGCTGGCGCGCTTGAAGCGTATTTCGCTAAGTGAGTATGAAAGTCTTGGCAGCGGTACAGTGACCACGCATTTGGTTACTGACTTAGAGACATTAGATAAATTTATTGGCGAAACGCTGAGTCGCTTTTTGGTCTCAATGCTGACTTTGGTTGGTACGGCATCTGTGCTGTTGTGGATGCATTGGCAGTTGGCGCTGCTGATTTTATTGCTTAATCCGCTGGTGGTTTTTTTTACTATTAAGCTTGGCAAACGGGTTAAGCATCTGAAAAAGCTGGAGAACGATAGCACTGCCGTGTTTACCCAAGCTTTGAATGAAACGCTGGATGCGATTCAAGAAGTGCGTGCAGGTAATCACCAGGGCTACTTCTTTCAGCGTTTATTGGATCGTGCTAAAAATGTGCGTGATCGTGCGATTAATTCGCAATGGAAAACTGATATATCCTCGCGTGCCAGCGGTTTACTGTTTCAGTACGGTATTGATATTTTCCGCGCTGTGGCGATGCTAACTGTGTTGTTTTCTGATCTGTCGATTGGGCAGATGCTGGCGGTGTTCAGCTATCTGTGGTTTATGATTGGCCCGATTGAACAGTTACTTAGCCTGCAATATGCTTTCTATGCTGCCGATGGTGCGCTGGTGCGGATTAACCAGTTGCTTGAGCGTCACGATGAAGTGGATTATCCGGCTCAGAGGGATCCATTTGCGGGTAATAAAACGGTTTCTATCAGTGTTGAAGACCTGCATTTTGCTTACGGGCAAGAGCAGGTTTTGAGTGGATTAAGTTTTCAGATTGCAGCCGGCGAGAAAGTGGCGATTGTTGGCGCCAGTGGGGGAGGGAAAAGTACTTTAGTACAGTTGCTTCTGGGTTTGTACACTGCACAGTCGGGCTGTATTCGTTATGCTGATGCTGCTCTGCAGGATACCGGTTTAGCTTGTGTGCGTGAGCACGTTGCGGTGGTTTTACAAGCGCCTGCGCTGTTTAACGATACCTTACGTGCCAATTTGTGTATGGGCCGTGAATACAGCGATGAGGCGTGTTGGCAGGCGTTAGAAATTGCTCAGTTGACGCATACAGTGCAGGCTTTGCCGTCGGGTTTGGCGAGTATTATTGGTCGCGCGGGTGTACGCTTATCTGGCGGGCAACGGCAGCGGCTCGCGATTGCGCGGATGGTTTTAAGTGATCCAAAAGTGGTTATTTTAGATGAAGCCACTTCGGCCTTGGACAGTGCTACGGAATTTGCTGTGCATGAGGCTTTAAGTCGGTTTCTAGCGGATAGAACGACGTTGATTATTGCTCATCGCTTAAGCGCAGTGAAGCAGGCTGATCGCATTCTAGTGCTGGCTGAGGGGCGTGTTGCTGAAGATGGCACGCATCAGCAACTATTAAATGAGCAAGGTTTGTATGCGCAGTTATATGGAACTTTGCAGTGCTAAAAACGATATAAACGGCTAAGTGTTCTAAGGATGTATTGCTAAGCCGTAATAAAGTATTTAAAGCACATAATTGAGTTGACAGAATTAACAATTGCGCCTAATCTACGCCCCGTCCACGAAATGGGGCTATAGCTCAGCTGGGAGAGCGCTTGCATGGCATGCAAGAGGTCGACGGTTCGATCCCGTCTAGCTCCACCACTTCTTCAGTCAAATGAAAAAGTGGCATAACATGAATGTGTTATGTTTTAGAAGGTTTTGTCCCCTTCGTCTAGTGGCCTAGGACACCGCCCTTTCACGGCGGTAACAGGGGTTCGAGTCCCCTAGGGGACGCCATTTTATAAGTCGCTACTTAAGCTGCGTCACCGGTATTTATCAGTGTATGAGCAGTAAGCGTTACATTAAAAATAGTAGCGATGAAAATTATTCAATTCTATAAACACTAATAAGCATTTAAGTATGTTTATTTAGAAGGTTTTGTCCCCTTCGTCTAGTGGCCTAGGACACCGCCCTTTCACGGCGGTAACAGGGGTTCGAGTCCCCTAGGGGACGCCATATTTTTTAAGTGATTTGTCTTGAAATTAAAAACCAGCGCACGCGCTGGTTTTTTTATGCCTTTTTTTAATTCGTCATGAGTCGGTCAGAAAAGCGCGCGGTGATTTAAACGTTATTCGCAGTGATGTAGTGCTGAGGCGCGTTAAAATAACTCATCGTCATTGCGACGTGCTTCGCGTTGCAGTTGGTAAACAAAGCGCTCAATAACGCGTTGGATGGCGCCGCTCATTTGATGAAAGGTGAAGCCTGCCTGTGTTGAATTTGAAGCCTCATCTTTGGATAGGTGGCGCAGTTCTGCGTTTAGGGTGATATTGCCGGAGGGTAAGGCGATATCAAATGCGTTATATAACTGGCCAAGCTGCAGATTGGGTGTCAGTAATTTAATGTCTAGCTTGCAGCCGGTTGCGGATATGTCAATTAAGCGTGCGGGTATGGGCTCTTGCAGTGACTTGCCATTGATTTTTACTTCGATGACTTGCTCTGGCAGGGTATTGGCGCGAAAGGCATTTCTGCGTTGATGGTAGCTGACCTCGGTTGGTAGGTTTAGCCAATAGCATGGCGCGCCGTCTATACTTGCCGCGAGTCCCTGCTGAATGTGTGACCACATCATGCGCACGCCATCACGATAGGCGGTAATCGTTACCTTTTCGCCGCTGACTAAATAGCGTTCGCCGTCATTGGGAATCAGTTCGTCATAAGCTAGGCGATTATTGTCGCGGTCAATATCTACGATATAGCTATGAAAGACCTGCTGGCGATCAGCAAAAGTCATCACTAATAAGTCGTGATGCTGCATCAGTGCGCGAAGGTTACTGATGATTTCGATCTGTGAGGTCAGTCTTTTTGGCGGCTGCGCAGCATTGCTCTCAGAAAACGAGTCAGACACTATCCGTACTTCCCTTTATTTCTGTGCTTAGAAAATATTGTTATTGGGCGTAAGTATATCAGTGAATAACCGAGTTTATCTGTTGAAATGTTTAGGCTTGGCTGAAAGGGCGCTGTTTTACACTGGAGGAAGCGCTGCCAGTTTTATCATACAGGGTCGGCGTGTCAGCGCCTCGAATAATATTGAGCATACTGTTGATGCTGACTTGGTTGCTGCGAATCAGACGGCCGTTGCGCAGGTTGGCTGCTTGGCATTGCTCAAGCAAATTGTTGAGCGCTGTGCTGCTTGTTAAAAGCTGTTCGCCAGCAGGTGATTGCTCGGCGAGCTGAATCAGGCCTGCTTGATTGGCAGTAAAATTGTTCTGCTTTAGATGCTGACTGCGCTCGCTGCTGTGTTGTTCAAGTTGGCGTAGAGCGGGTTGTTTCTTGGCGAGTAGGATTTGCAGTGTATCCAGTTTACGATCGCTTAGTGCAATAAACTCCTGCTCAAGAATCTCCAGTAGTTGTGTTGCTGTGTGGATGTCTTCGAGTAAAAGTTCAAGTATGCGTTGGTCGGCCATAATAGGTTTTATCTACTGTATATAAGGCGGTTTAGCGTTAAAACTGCGCTTCTAAATCAAGTAATTTGCTTGCAACGCGCTGGTTATCGACTTGATAACTACCGTCGGCAATGGCTTGCTTAAGTTGCGCTACTTTTTCTTCGTTCACGCGAGGTTGTTCGGCAATTTTATCAGTAAGACTCTGCAGTTGGCGCGCATCTTTACTTAATTGCACGGGTTCGCCAGTGCGCGTCTGTTGTGCGGTTGCCTCAGTGTTAGCTGGCTTGCTTGATTCTTGTGAATGCAGATGCGCAGGGTTCTGACGCAAATTCTGAGTGACAGGTTTGCTCAGTCCTGGTGCGCTGTTGGGGCGATTAAAGTCGATAGCCATGATGTTAACCTCAAATACAGTATTGGAACGCTTACTAGATAATCGGCCGCAGATTATAAAACTTTAGCATTGTTTTTTATATGCTAAAAGATGACCTGTTTTTGCAGGCTATTCGAAACTGTGTGTGAGTTTTTAGCTGACAACACTCTACTGCAGTCTGTTTCACATTGCCACCTCAACTTGCCCAGGTCCTGTCACTCTTGCATGAACGATACGCTGCGAGCGTGTATTGCGCACGCGTATCTGTTGGCCGATGGCTCCCTCCTCAAGTGCTGTGCCAGGCATGCGTACATACATGGAGTTGGCACGTGCGCTGATGACGACTTGATCGCCTTTGTTAATCGCTGCCGCTGCTTTTAAATAGTTTGCAGAGAAAATTTGATTAGGCTGTATAGGACGAGTGAGCTTTTGGCCGATAACATTTTCAAGATTCAGTATGTAGCCTTGTCTGAGGCTGCTAACATCGCGCTCTGAGAGTTGTACGTCAGAGGCCTGTACAATGCTGTTACGTTGCAGCGAGCGTAAAGCGGTTGCGACTTCCCGGTAAAGATTAACATGTCCAGGTACGAAAATTGTCCAAGGCGCATGACTGTCGCAGCGTACGCGAATAGTCACTCTGCCGAGCGGCTGGGTAGGGCTTTCAAGGCTGGCTTGCAGTGGTTCGGAGCAGAGCGGCAGGCGTAAGCGTGGGTCGAGTCGACCAATTTTCACTGTGTGCCGCCCGTTGATACTGTTTTCGGTCAGATATTCTTCAGTGATCTTCTCAAGAAATGCTTGGCTGGTGCCGATAATTTGTTGTTGTATCGTTTCGGCCTGAACGGAACTGATGGGCGCAACTAAGCAGCAAAACCAAAGCGCTTTGCTAAGGAGTCGACGTTGCATCATTGGCTGCCAAAAAAATGTCTTAATCTGCTTCATAATGTTGATAATGCAAAAAATATGCCGAATTTCAGCGATTTGTGTGCTGGAATGAAAAAATTAGGAGATTAAACATGTCCAGTGTAATGGATTCAGTTAACCAGCGAACCCAGCTCGTTGGACAAAATCGTTTAGAATTGCTGTTGTTTAGGCTTAATGGCCCACAGTTATACGGCATTAATGTATTTAAAGTACGTGAGGTTTTACAGTGTCCCCGCCTTACGCTGCTGCCAAAATCAAATCCTATTGTGCGTGGTGTGGCCAGTATCCGTGGGCGTACGATCCCTGTAATGGACTTAGCTTTAGCCACAGAGCGTAAAGCGCTTGAAAACCCAGACAAGGGTTTCGTTATCATTGCTGAATATAATATGAAAGAGCAGGGCTTCTTAGTCAGTGCGGTTGATCGTATTGTTAATCTGAACTGGGAAGACATTCATGCCCCTCCGCAAGGTTCAGGCCGTGACCATTATTTGACTGCAGTAACACACTTAGATGGTCAGTTGCTCGAGGTGATTGATGTTGAAAAAGTTTTAGCTGAGGTGTCACCGACTTCAGAGGAAATTTTAACTGATGCCTTGACTGAAGAAGTGCGTATTAGTGCACTCAGTAAAAAAGTTTTAATCGTTGATGATTCCTCGGTTGCCCGTAAACAAGTGCTGCGCTGCTTACAAGAGGTCGGCGTTGAGGTTGTAGCGCTTGATAATGGACGCATGGCCTATGAGTATCTGCAACAGATGCTTGAAGAGGGTAGAGTACCGGCCGAGGAGTTTATGATGATGATTTCAGATATCGAAATGCCAGAAATGGATGGTTACACACTAACCTCTGAAATACGTAGTGATTCACGTCTTAAAGATTTGCATGTCTTGCTACATACGTCGCTATCAGGCGTATTTAATAAAGCGATGATAGAAAAAGTTGGCGCCGATGGCTTTTTAGCAAAGTTTCGCCCTGATGACTTAGTCGATCTTGTCATAGAGCGCATTAAAGCAGTTGATGCGCTATAATTAGGTCATCTTTGGGTGCGTATATAAAATCATATTTAAAGCACTATTTAAAAAAGGCGGTCAGTGTGTCGGTCTCACAATCTGAGTTTAATACGTTCAGGCAATTTCTTGAGAGTAAATCAGGGATTGTTTTGGGCGATAACAAACAGTACTTGGTGACAAGTCGCTTAAAAAAGCTACAAGATGAGCACGGCATTAAATCGTTGACGGAGTTAATGGCGCGGATACAGGCACAGCCCCGTGGAGCATTGCAAGAACAAGTGATTGATGCAATGACCACCAATGAAACGTTGTGGTTTAGGGATACTTATCCGTTTGAAGTGATGAAAAATAAAGTGTTGCCAGAGTTGCTGCAAAAGCACCCTAACCAGCGTTTAAGAATTTGGTCGGCGGCATGCTCTTCAGGTCAAGAGCCCTATTCGTTATCGATGACCATTGATGAGTATGAGCGTGCAAACCTAGGGCAGGCTAAATGTGGCGTGCAAATTGTGGCCACCGATCTGTCTCCATCAATGTTGCAGGCGTGTAAAGCGGGTGAGTATGACAGTTTGGCGATTGCTCGCGGTTTATCGAGTGATCGTTTACAGCGTTATTTTGATAAAACGCTCACCAATCGTTGGGTGGTTAAGCCTGCGATTAAAAACCGTGTTGAGTTTCGAACATTAAACTTATTAGACAGCTATGCGGTTATGGGTAAGTTTGATGTGGTGTTTTGTCGAAATGTCCTGATCTATTTTTCAGCAGACGCTAAGAAAGATATTTTAAAGCGCATTCATGCCACTCTAAAACCTGGCGGCTATCTATTTTTAGGGGCATCAGAAGCGCTTAATACTTTGCCTGAGTTGTACAGCATGGTGCAATGCAGTCCAGGGATTATTTACCAAGCGAAGTAATCCTTAAAAGACCTCGACTGACTAAAGGTCTTTTTTATATCTATGATTTGAAAAAAGCAAAGCTATCCGCACGTGCTGCCGGCCAGAATCGTTGGAACACAATGTGTTCTGGTAATTGTTCGAGATTGAGCAAGTCGCCGGGTTGCAGGTAAGGATGCAAAGTAGATAAAGAGCGTACTAAGGTTGGTGAAACGCGGCGGATAATATGCTCAGGGCCAAGATCACTTGGATGCTGCAAACCTGCCGCTTCAATCAGTTCGCGTAGTGTCGCTACCGTGCGGGTATGAAAGCTATGCACGCGTGTCGCCTTATCCGGCACATCAAGCCCCTGCCAGCGTTTAGAGTTTTGCGTTGCAATTCCGGTCGGGCAGCGGTCGGTATGACAGACTTGTGATTGAATACAGCCTAGCGCAAACATAAATCCGCGTGCTGAATTACACCAATCTGCACCCAGCGCTAAAGTACGGGCGATATCAAAAGCGGTAATAATTTTACCTGCCGCACCGATTTTAATCTTATCACGCAAGTTGATGCCGACTAGGGTGTTGTGCACCAGCATTAGACCTTCACGCATTGGTGTACCAATATGGTCGGCAAACTCAAGCGGCGCTGCACCGGTACCGCCTTCTCCTCCATCCACCACAATGAAGTCAGGGGTAATCCCAGTGCTGAGCATGGCTTTAGCAATGGCAAACCACTCCCAAGGATGACCCACTGCCAGTTTGAAACCGGTCGGTTTACCGCCGGATAAGTCACGCAGCTGCGCTATAAAGTGCAGCAACTCTTCAGGGCTGGAAAATGCTGAGTGCGCTGCGGGTGAAATGCAGTCTTGGCCTTCAGGTACACCACGCGTGCGGGCGATTTCTGCGTTAACTTTGGCGCCAGGCAGCATGCCTCCATGCCCAGGTTTAGCGCCTTGTGAGAGCTTCAATTCGATCATTTTTACTTGCTCAAGCGTCGCGCGCTCGGCAAAGCGTTCAGAACTAAAGGTGCCGTCATCATTGCGCGCGCCAAAATAACCTGAGCCCAACTCCCAAACCATATCGCCACCGTGTTCTCGATGATAGCTAGAGATCGAGCCTTCACCTGTATCGTGGTAAAACTGACCGAGGCGAGCGCCTTTATTGAGCGCACGAATTGCGTTGGGTGAGAGCGAGCCAAAGCTCATCGCAGAAATATTAAAAATACTGGCGGAGTAAGGTTGTTTGCAATCCGGTCCACCGATACTGACGCGAAAGTTCTCATCAGTAATTTTTGTTGGGCTAATGGAGTGGTTGATCCACTCATAGCGTGTGCCGTAGACATTTTGCTCGGTACCAAAGGCGCGGGTTTCCAATTCGGATTTGGCACGCTGATAGACTAAAGCGCGTTGATCATGCGAGAAGGGTACTTCATCATCATCGGCTTCAACGATGTACTGACGCAACATTGGGCGCAGCTCTTCAAACATATAGCGGATATGCGCAGCAATTGGGTAGTTACGGCGTAAAGTTGAATGCGTTTGGCGCAGATCAGCCACCCCGAGTATTGTTAAAGCAATACATACCGCGCTGAGCAGTAACCACCAAGGATTGGTTGACGCCAATAGCAGAGTGCCTAGACTGCCTAAAATAGCAGCAGCAAATACTGCGTAACGTATAACAAGCATAAAATCTCCAATAAATGTTTGCTTAAGTACAAGCATCAGCTCACTACAGGCTTTGGCTGGGTTATAACTGCTGTGTCGAAAAGGTGTCGCATTGACTGACTTTGCCAGTTTTATAACCTTGACTGAACCAGCGCTCACGCTGAGCAGAGGTGCCATGGGTAAATGAGTCGGGCACCACATGACCCTGTGCTTGCTTTTGTAGATGATCATCGCCAATCGCTTGCGCGGCATTTAACGCATCTTTTAGATCGCCAGGTTCCAGCCAAGCATGCCGTTGTTGGGCGTGATGTGCCCAGACGCCAGCAAAACAATCGGCTTGCAGTTCTTGACGCACCAGTAAACCATTGTGCCCCGTGACCCGTTCGCCACGCTGGCGTGCGTTATTTACCCGAGCTGACACACCTAATAAAGTTTGTACATGGTGGCCGACTTCGTGAGCGATTACGTAGGCTTGCGCGAACTCGCCCGTGGCGGCAAAGCGTTGTTCCATTTCTTTAAAGAACGAAAGATCTAAATACACCTGCTGGTCGCCTGGACAATAAAACGGCCCAACGGCGGAATCAGCTAAGCCACACGCCGAGCGTACGCTGCCGTTGAATAGGATAAGGCTAGGGTCTTGGTAGGTTTTCCCCGCTTGTTGAAACAATGCGCGCCATGTATCTTCCGTGTCACCTAAAATGGCGCGAACAAACTCAGTCTGTGCATTATTGCGCGGTGTGGCTGGCTGATTGCTAGCACCACCGGTATTAATGCCGCCTTGTTGGATAGCTTGATCGGCGATATTGCCGATAATCTGCATCGGGTCTTGATCGCTCATTAGGCCAACAATAACGATCACCGCGACAGCCCCTAAACTAAGACCTTTACCAGCGATTCCTCCTTTGCCACGCTGATCGACAACATTATCGCTGCGGCGAGCTTTTTTCCAGCGCATAAAAACTCCTATGATTGATTGGCTGAGTGAGTGTCTGGTTAAGAGGTATGCCAGTTGATGGTTTCTACGCTGCCATCTGCGCTGACTTGCAGCCAGCAATTGGTATCGATTTCTCCATCGGCTTCTTGCCAACTGTTGGGTGCGTAGCGCACATTAATGTGGAGGTGGGCTGCGGCTGCTTGGGCGCACTGCGCGTCATCAGCCCAAGGTGATGTATTACTTTCCAGCAGTAAACTGTGCCATTTGCCCACAGCTTGCTCAAACCACACCACTGGAATATTGGCGCAGAGGCAGCGTGACACGCGACCTTTTTGCTGCCACTGACAGGGTGCATCCAGTGCAGTAGCCAGCCATGCGCTAATCGCTTCACGGTTGCTGTCTTTGATATAAATTTCGATATCAGGTTGCTGCATAAGTTAAATTTCCGTTTTTTCAATCCAGTCATAGCGAATAGCGACGGTCGTGGTGAGCGTTTGCCCAATCACTGCTTCACGTCGCTCAGCGTTGGCTCGCCAGCCGTGAGGTGTCATGGCTAACAGATCGCTGCGTGCTTGTGCATCGGTTAAAGTCAGGGTGAAGCGCAAGGTTTCGCTGTGTACAGGCTGCATACCTTGCGGGATTAACTGCAAATGCTTGCTGTCATCATAGCTGCGCACTTCATCATAGAGTTGCTCGCGCAGTTCCTGTAGATGATCGCTGCAAGGCCCCATTCTTAACAGTGCACCGCCTGGCGCGAGTACGCGCTGCGCTTCTTGCCAGTCTAGGGGGCTGAAGATGCTGGCGATTGCTTGGCAACTATGATTTGCAAGTGGTAAACGTGCCATGCTGGCGACCAGCCAAGTGGTCTGTGCATGGCGTTTACAGGCTTGTTTGACAGCTTCACGAGAAATATCCAGTGCATAACCTTGGCTGTTGGGCAGTGCCTCAGCAATGTGTGCTGTGTAATAGCCTTCACCGCAACCAATATCCAGCCATTGTTGTGGTTGGCGCGCTTGCATTAAAGCGGCAAAGCGCTCTGCGAGCGGAGCGTAATGGCCTGCTGAAAGAAAATTACGACGTGCTTGCACCATCGCTGGATTATCCCCTGGTGCACGGCTGTTTTTATGTTGCACAGGTAAGAGGTTGATATAGCCTTGACGAGCGCGATCAAAGCTGTGCTGATAAATGCAGCGTAAGCTCTTTTCATGCGCCGTCAGTGCTGATTGGCAGATGGGACAAATAAGCATGTCAATCCCCGAGCCCACAACGGTGATGGGCTGGATTAAAAATAGATAAAAAATATATGTGCATCATGCTGTGTCAGGCAGCGTTGAGCAGCACAATAAACTCTGTGTACAGTGTAGTGAAATAGCCTGTGTTTTGTAAGCACTGTAAGGATTGCTGCTAGAATGTGGCAGCAGTTTTTTTGAGGTTGTTCAATGGATGATTTACGTTTTGGCGGCATTGCGCGCTTATACGGTATTGAGGGTTTGCAGCGTTTAGAGCAGGCGCATGTTGCTGTGGTGGGTGTTGGTGGGGTGGGGTCTTGGGCGGCTGAGGCTTTGGCGCGTTCAGGTGTTGGAGAGATCTCTTTGTTTGATCTGGATGATGTTTGTATTACCAATACCAACCGTCAAGCACACACCTTAACCGACACTGTTGGCCAGGCAAAAGTTGACGTGATGGCGCAGCGTATTCTGGCGATCAATCCAGTGTGTACAGTACATGCGGTGCCTGATTTTGTTAGCCAGGAGACGATGGCTGAGTACATTACTGAAACGCTTGATTTTGTTGTGGACTGTATTGATAGCGTACAAACTAAAGCTGCACTGATTGCGTGGTGCAAGCGTCGTAAGATTAAAATTATTACCACCGGCGGTGCTGGCGGGCAGATTGACCCGACGCAGATTAGAGTGGGGGATTTGAATAAAACCTTTAATGATCCGTTGGCTTCGCGGGTACGCTCGTTACTGCGCAGTGAATATGGTTTTTCCCGTACGGCAAGTAGTCACTACAGTGTGCCGTGTGTCTATTCAACCGAGCAGCTACGTTACCCTAACCCTGATGGCAGTATTTGCCTGAATAAAATTTTTGTTGGTGATGGGGTGAGGCTTAATTGTGCGGGAGGTTTTGGCGCGGCGATGACTGTGACGGCAAGTTTTGGTTTAGTGGCTGCGGCACGCGTGATAGATAAGTTGGTCGCAGGCGCGCGACGCCCTTCAGAGAGCGCTAAACCTTCTGTAAGCAGCTAGTTAATGCAGTTTTGGCATGCCTGAAATTACGCTTGTATAGCTTACACGACAGGCTCGAATAAACCCTGCAAATGATCAATGAGTATTTCGGGGTAGATATGGTAAGCGTGGCTCATTGGCAGATTAACACCTACCCCGAAGTACGACATGCACCACACCGCATCAGCCAGCCAAAGGATAAAAGCAAATCAGTTATACGCATGCCGTACCTTGTGAGTATCGCTGTTCCCTTAACGAGGCATCCTGCCTCGATGCGGGTGCTACGTCATCCATGACTCTGCTAGTCGCGACACTCACAAGGTACTCATTGATCAGTGATGTTGTTGGCGGATTTGGCGCATGACGCTTTTAAAGCAATTATTCTGCTAACTTTTGTTTGTCTGCATTAAATGTATATCTGCACAGCAAACTGGAACTGCAATGGCGCAAACCCTACAAATGATCAACGAGTGCTTCGGGGTGGGTGTGCTGAGCGAGCCAAGGAGGGCGAGCGCCGGAGTTGAACCTTGGATAGGTTCATCGACGGATAAACACTTACCCCAAAGTACGACATGCACCACACCGCATTAGCCAGCCAAAGGATAAAAGCAAATCAGTTATACGCATGCCGTACCTTGTGAGTATCGCTGTTCCCTTAACGAGGCATCCTGCCTCGATGCGGGGCTACGTCATCCATGACTTCGCTAATCGCGACACTCACAAGGTACTCATTGATCAGTGATGTTGTTGGCGGATTTGGCGTATGACGCTTTTAAAGCAATTATTCTGCTAACTTTTGTTTGTCTGCATTAAATGTATATCTGCACAGCAAACTGGAACTGCAATGGCGCAAACCCTACAAATGATCAACGAGTGCTTCGGGGTGGGTGAGCGCCAGTGCGCTGATAAGTAGCTCAGCACAGCTGCTAAAGTATTGAACTAACCCGCAGTTTTACATTCTTAAGACGGTAGCCAGTCTATAGGGTCGCCTGTTAATATCACGACCTTAGCACCCATGAAAGCCGCAAGGCATAAGGTAAGGATATTATAATGAAGTTACATCGTTTAGCGGCTTCGGTTGCTGTATTAAGTCTCGTATTAGCAGGTTGTGATAATCAAGCCGCAGACAGTGCTGACCTGAAAACACCAGCGCAAAAAGCTTCTTACGGTATTGGTTTAAGCATGGGTAAAAACCTCAGCCAAGAAGGTATGGATGATCTTGATTCACAAGCCGTCGCTTTAGGTATTGAAGATGCATTGGCGAAAAAAGATCAGCGTCTGACTGATGAAGAATTGATGGAAGCCTTTGGTTTCTTACAATCTCGTGCGCAGGAGCGTATGTCTGCACTGAATGATCAAGCGGCTAAAGCGGGTGCTGATTTCTTAGTAGAAAATGCTAAGCGTGATGGCGTGATGACCACCGACTCAGGCCTGCAATATGAAGTCGTAACAAAAGCTGAAGGTGCACAACCTAAACTCAGTGATGTTGTTCGCGTTCACTACCAAGGTACTTTAGTTGATGGTTCAGTGTTTGATAGCTCTGTCGAACGTGGCGAACCTGTTGAATTCCCAGTTGGCGGTGTGATTCCTGGCTGGGTCGAAGGTTTACAGTTGATGAAAGTCGGTGAAAAATACAAATTCTATATTCCTAGCGAATTAGCTTATGGTGCGCAAAGCCCAACGCCAGCGATTCCAGCGAACTCTACTTTGCTTTTCGAAGTGGAGTTGTTAGATATCGTGGGTCAACCCGCTGCTGATGTAGAAGCTGATGAGCCGGCACCAGTAATCGAAGAGTAAAACTCTTATTGTGCTGTGAAAACGCCCTGCTTATGTCAGGGCGTTTTGTTTTCTGTCACCTGTAAAATAAAGCTTAGTTTGGGTGCGCCGCGCTGTGCATGTATTTTCTAGCGCTGTGGCGTAACATTGAGAAAAAATTATCAATTTATTTGGATAGTATTATGAATGTACAAGTGATTGCGCGTGATGGTAAGCCTGAGTATGCAGTGCTGCCATGGGAGCAATATCAGCAATTGCTTAAAGACGCTGGGCGCGATAAGCCTATTGCTGAGCTTGAGCCGTCTTTAGCCAGTTTGCGTGAGCTTAAAGCACTGCGTGAGCAAGCAGCGTTAACGCTTGAAGATGTTGCACGCGAAGCTGGGATCAGTCCGCACTACTTGCAGATGATTGAGAGCGGCGAGCGTGAAGTCAGTGATGTACTTAAACGCACTTTAGCGCGTGCTTTAAAGGTTTCAGGTTGGCAAGATGAGTGAAACGTTGCGCCTTACTGTTGAGCAGCGTAGCGGCTTATTAAGGCTGTTAGGCGAAACTCAGTGCCAGCGCAGAGTTATCACTTATCGACAAGTGATTGAGCGGTTACAACTGCCAGCGCCGAGTGTGCGCCGCTTGGCTTCAGCTTTAGAGCAACTGGCCAGAGCTGATCATGCACACGGTTGGCCATTACGTAGTGCATTAGTGGTCAGTCAAGCGCGCCCAGCGCATCCGCAGTTGGGTTTTATCCAGTGTGTAGAAAAACTAGGCCGCTTTCAGGGTGTCATCGATGAAAGCAATGTTGCCGTCTGGCTCAGTACTGAGCTGGCGCAGGTGTATCTATTCAGCTATCCAGAGGTGTAAGTATGTTATTTGCAAAGTTACGTACGCAACTCGGTTATACCGTTGCGCGCAAGTTGTTTAATCAGCGCTGGGCGGTTGAGAATCAGCGTATCTGGCAGTGGATGCAAGAGCGTTTTGCACGTATGAGCCAGTATGATGATGTTTCCGCACGCGCTTTTTATGGGCATGTATTGTTGCATCGCGGACAGGGCTTAGCGGCTAAAAGTGAAGGCTTACGCCTACTGCGTTTAGCTGCTGAAGCGGGTGATGCAAAGTCTGCTTATCAGCTGGGGGTACAAGCCTTGGCTGGCTCGCTTAATGAACCTGCGAACGCTTTACAAGCAGCACATTGGTGGGAGTTGGCGGGACGTGCCGGCCATCCTTTAGCGTTACAGCGTTTATTAGAGTTGTACGAGCTGGGCGGTCCACAATTATCAGCCAGTGCCGACGATGCGCAGCGGATCAAACAGCAGCTGGCTGTTGTGCAAGGCTTAGCTTAAGTTGAGTGCGTTTTTGTAGGATTTGTAGAGCGTGTTCTGATAAAACAACTGTCCCGCCAAATACGGCGGGACAGTTGTTTTCAACGTGGTCTTTTATTGGCGACTTGCCAGCGGTGCTAAACTTAACCAATCCAATAAGATACGTCCTGTTTCCGATAGATAAGCATCGTCTTCTGGTTTAACTTTCTTATCTTCTTCAGCAGCGGCTAGATGATCGTCTTCGTCATCCTTGATCATTGTTTTCAGCAGTTCTTCACCTTTTTGGACTCGACGTGCATTTTCAATATCGAGTTGTTTTTGCTCGATTTTTGCATACTGCGCACGTCGCTCAACTTCATTGAGACTGACTTCAGTATCTTTCATTAAACGTTGAGTAAGGGCTAGACGAGCACGGCTAAAGACGAAGTCTGGGTCGTTATCGGTCCGTGCATCATGGCGTGCTTTAAGCTCAGCAATAAAAGGTTTAAACGGGTCTTTGCCAGGTGTTAATGCAGGTTTAATGCTATCCCACGGCATGGCCTCAGGGAGTGCGCTTTCACCAATCTCACTAATATCCATATCGGCTGGGTAGCTGATATCAGGGATGACCCCTTGATGTTGTGTGCTTTGTCCTGAAACACGATAGAACTTAGCCAGAGTCAATTTTAACTCACCATGGTTCAGCGGCTGAATCGTTTGCACTGTGCCTTTGCCAAAGGTTTGTCCGCCGATAATCAAGGCGCGGTGATAGTCTTGCATGGCACCGGCAAAAATCTCTGAAGCCGAGGCTGATAAGCGGTTAACCAATACCGATAGAGGGCCTTTATAGAAAGCGCCTTTATGCTCGTCGGCTAATACATCAATACGACCATCACTGTTACGCACCAGTACGGTTGGACCTTGTTCAATAAATAAGCCGGTCAGCTCTGTAGCTTCTTGTAATGAACCACCGCCGTTGTTGCGTAGGTCAATGACAATGCCTTCCACTTGCTCTTTTTGCAGCTCAGTGATCAGGCGTTTGACATCACGGGTGGTGCTTTTGTATTCGGGATCACCTGCGCGATAGGCTTTAAAATCTAAGTAAAAAGCAGGGATTTCAATCACTCCGAGCTTAACTTTGCGGCCGTCTTGATCCAGATTGAGTATCGATTTCTTTGCTGCTTGCTCTTCGAGCTTGACCGCTTCACGGGTCAATGTGACGACCTTACTGGTTTGATCATTAGGCGCATTGCTGGCAGGAATGATTTCCAAACGTACTTGTGAGCCTTTCGGGCCACGAATCAGCTTAACCACCTCATCGAGACGCCAGCCAATGACATCAACGAGCTCATTGCTGCCTTGACCAACAGCAATGATCTTATCGGCAGGGGCGACCAGTTTGCTTTTTTCGGCAGGGCCCGCTGGGATTAAACGAACGATTTTTACGTGTTCATTATCACCTTGCAGCATGGCACCAATCCCTTCCAGGGAAAGGCTCATATTGATGTCAAAATTTTCTGCGTTATCTGGCGAGAGATAAGTGGTATGCGGATCATAGGTTTGCGCAAAAGCATTGATGTAAGCTTGAAAGACATCTTCGCTGCGGGTTTGCTTCAAACGTTTTTGTTGATTTTTATAGCGCTTAACCAATAATTTTTCGATCGCTTCAGGCTCTTTGTTGGCGATTTTTAAGCGTAATACTTCATCTTTTAAACGCTTACGCCATAAATCTTTGAGCGCTTGATCGTCGGATGCCCATTGTGCTTTCTCGCGATCGGTTTCAAACGATTCTGCGATACTGAAGTCAATGTGTTCAATGCCCTGGTTGAGTTCCGCTAAGGCATAGTCTAAGTATTGATCTAAGCGCTCAAGCTGATGTTTATACATGGCATAGCCAGGCTTAAGGTTGCCTGCTTTAAGTAGGTCGTCAAACTGTGTTTCCCATGCGTTAAATGTCTGCACGTCTTGCGCAGTAAAGTACATGCGCGCAGGGTCAAGCATTTTTAGGTAGCCTGCGTACATCTTGCGTGATCGGGCATTATCTAAAGGCGGCTTACTGTAATGATGGCGTTTAAGGAGCTCCACTACGTTAAGGCTCGCAATCATTTGGTCGCGATCGGGTTGTAAGTAGTCCCATTGTTGTGCTTTGCTCACTGCATACGCGGCAGGTAAAGCGGCGAGGCCAATGACTAGAGCCAGGGCTGAACGAGTTAAAGTGTGCTTCATGCTGATTCTTCGTCTGAGTGAGTAATGACGCATTTTAGGCCGCCTAAAGTGTTTACAGTTCCATTGTAAGCTGTATTCAGTGAATAAATAGATACAGTTAAACATTATGATTAATAATATGGAGACACAATGAAAGCATTGCAAGGCAATCAAGGTCGTCCAGCGCTTATTGACTGTGCGATACCATCCTGCAACGCAGGTCAAGTACGAATTCGTGTTGTCGCAGCAGGGATCAATCGTGCCGACTTATTACAGGCCGCGGGTTTGTATCCGCCGCCACCGGGAGTTAGCGATATTCTCGGCTTAGAATGCGCAGGCATCATCAGTGAAGTGGGAGCCGGCAGCCATTGGCAAGTGGGTGATCGCGTCTGTGCATTGTTGGCCGGCGGCGGTATGGCAGAAGAAGTCTGTGTCGATGCACGCCATGTTTTACCCGTACCACAAGGTCTAAGCTTATTAGAGGCTGCAGCGATTCCTGAAGTGTATGCCACCGCTTGGTTGAATGTGTTTCAGTTAGCTCAGCTGCAACCGGGTGAAAAGGTTTTGCTGCATGCCGGTGCCAGTGGTGTCGGTTCGGCGGCTATCCAATTATGTAAAGCCTTTAACAGTCCGTGCTGGGTCAGTGTTGGCTCGGCTGAGCGTTTAGCCTATTGCCAAGCATTGGGTGCAGAAAACGGAGTGGTTCGCGGTGACAGCATTGAGGGTTTACTCGATTTTGCCCCTTTTGATGTGGTGCTTGATCCAGTCGGTGCCAGCTATGCTGCGCTGAACTTGAAGATGCTTGCCCTTGATGGTCGCTGGGTGAATATTGGTTTGATGGGTGGGCGCCGCGCTGAGTTAGATCTAGCGCAATTGCTGAGTAAACGTATTCAGTTGATTGGTTCCACCTTACGCAGCCGTAGCGATGCTTTTAAAGGTACGTTGATTGCTCAGCTTACTGAAAAAGTTTGGCCACTGTTTACTAGCGGAGTGCTGCAAGCACAAGCTGAAGAAGTGTTTGTTTGGGCTGATGCTGAAGCGGCCTTTGCTCGATTGGCCAGTAATCAGGTCAACGGTAAAGTGGTGCTGCAGATCGCCCAAGAGTAAGTTTTGCTAGCAACGCAGTATCGTTGGCGAGATTAAAACTCCAGCTGTGCTGCGTTGCTCCAAATCCCTTAATTTCAGCCTGTCGTATGCAACGCTTGCCATGCGCAATACACCGCAAAGATTAAAAACCCTGCAGCAGCAAGAGCGCGAATGAGTTTCAGCGGTAAGCGTTCGGCGGCAAAGTTACCGATGACGACTACGGGAACATTGGCCAGCAGCATGCCGATTGTTGTGCCGCAAACGACCACCCAGAAATACTCAAATTGCGCAGCGAGCATCACTGTGGCGACTTGCGTTTTATCACCCATCTCAGCAATAAAGAAAGCCATTAACGTTGCAATAAACGGGCCGTATTGAGTGGTAAGGTTACCGTCATTATCCAAGGTGTCAGGTACTAGAGTCCAGGCGGCAACGGCTAAGAAACTTGCGGCTAAAAGCCACAGTAACGTGCTGTCTGAGAAAAGTTGTGCGACCTGATGACCCACTGCGGCAGCCAATAAATGATTGGCTAAAGTCGCCACTAAAATGCCAAGAATAATAGGAATAGGTTGGCGATAACGCGCTGCAAGTAGCAGGGCTAGCAGTTGAGTTTTATCACCAATTTCGGCTAATGCAACGATGCCCGTTGAGACTAAAAGTGTTTCAAACATACACGAGACCTTAGGGCGGATAGATTAGGTAACCATGACATACACAGCCTTTCCACCCGGTAAGGTTATGCATGTCATGGGTCTCGTCAGCCAAAGTTATGTGTCATCACACAATGCACATCAACTCAGGTGCGCACGCCATGATCGGTTGATCAAGTATGTTGACGTGCACGCTATGGATCATTCCAGAGCAGACTACTCCCCCAAGACGAGGGGCATATTAAGTAAACTCTGTACTTAAATCAATGCAATTAGAGCGTTGTATTGATGTCCAGTGGCTCGTCATCGTCATCAGTGACTTGGCGAATTGACAGGCGTATTTCTGCTGGTAATACGCGCTTGGCCGCACTTTCGGCTAACGCCCCGAGTTTGTCGTGGTAACTTAATTGGCCTTCTGCGTTTGCTTGCAAAACACCTTCATTGATGAGCGTTTGAATAAAGTGACGGAATAAGCTTTTATCGAAAAATTCTGGTGCGTTGAGTCCGTGGAGAATGGATAAACGCTGCGCCATTACCGTGCACAGCGCTTCTAGTTGTTGTGCATCTAAGGCGTTTTGACCTTTATTGAGTAATAAAGCAATCGCCATATAGAAACGCTGCAGAGTTTGCAGCAAAGTACGCGCCAGTAAGCTGAGTAATACATAGTGCTGGGAGCTGGGTGCTGGACGTTGATAGGTTTCGCCATTACGTTGTAATAACCCATGTTCGACAAAACTGTTCAGCCACTGGTTAATGACCGCATCAAGCTCATCCAGCGACCAATGAATAAATAATTCGGCTTGTAAGTAAGGGTAGAGCGCACGCGCCAAGGCAATGATTTGGCTGCGTGTCATGCGTGCATTGCTGTGAAAAAAACTTGCTAATAGCGCCGGCAAAGCAAACACATGCAGCACATTGTTGCGGTAGTAAGTCATTAATACTGCATTGTTTTCATCGAGGTAGTAGATGCGACCCAGCGCATCTTGCTGTTCGCTAATCAGCTGCATATCACGTACATAATGAATAACGCTTGCGCCATCGCCTTCCGGAAGACTGGTATAAGCCGAATAAGGCACACTGCGTAACAATGATAGATACAAATTAATCACCCGTGTTAGCGCATTTTCATCCAGCGCTAAACGCTGGGTTGAAAGCAGGGCAGATGCGACTAGATTGACGGGGTTAATAGCTGCAGCAGCATTGATATGCTGTGCGATGCGGGTGGCTAATTGTTGCGCTGCATAGCCGCTCAGCTCAGGATTTTCAATGCTGATTTCTTGCTGCCAGTTCGGCTGCTGCTGAGCCATAAATTCAGCCAGCTTCAGCGGCTGACCAAAGTTCACTGACACTTTGCCAAAGCGTTGCTTTCTAATCGCCGCGACCACTCGAAATACATCGAAAAAGGATTCTTTTTTCTTGCTGGCACCACGTAACTCGCCGAGATAAGTGCGGCCTTCTAAAACCCGTTCATAGCCGATATACACGGGTACAAACACAATCGGTAAACGCTGCGAGCGGATAAAGCTTTTTAAGGTAATGGCTAACATGCCAGTTTTGGGTTGCAAAGTGCGGCCCGTACGTGAGCGACCGCCTTCGACAAAGTACTCCACCGGAAAACCTTTACTAAATAGTGTGTGCAGATACTCATTGAATACGCTGGCGTACAGTGGATTTCCACGGAAGGTGCGGCGCATAAAGAACGCTCCGCCGCGCCGTAACAGGCCGCCTAAAATGGGCATATTTAAGTTGATTCCGGCTGCAATATGCGGCGGCGTTAAACCGTTGGTAAACAGCAAATAAGACATCAGCAAGTAATCAATATGGCTGCGGTGGCAAGGGATATAAATGACTTCGTGACCATGCGCGACCTCACGCACACCGTCGAGGTTATGTACCTTAATACCGTCATAAAACTTGTTCCAAAACCAGCTCAGCACCAACTCTAAAAAACGAATCGCCGTGTAGGCATAATCAGACGCAATCTCGTTGCCGTACTTCAGTGCCCGCTGCTGGGCTTTTTCGATGCTGATACCATCTCGATCTGCCTCTTCAATAATGCTTTTTTGCACTTGCGGCTCATGGATTAAGGCTTTGACCAAGTTGCGCCGATGCGAGAGATCGGGACCAATTACGGCTGCTTTGCTATTACGGAAATGCACTCTTAATAAACGGTGCAGCATGCGTTGGGTGCGTTCTTCGCCTTTTCCTTGCGCGACTAAATCAGCCAATTGAATCGGTGCGGAAAACTGTACGCGGGTTTTATGCCCTAAAATAAGTACTTGGAAAAAACGGCGTAAGCGCCCAGTCACCGCCCAGCTATCCGCTAATAACAACTTCCAAGGGCTGGTTTCTCGATCCGGTGATTGCCCCCAAAACACAGTAACTGGAATCACTTGCACATTGTTAATGCGGCCTGATTCAACCGCTTGCACTAACTTTTTTAAGGTGGGTGCGAGGTGTTGTTTGCTTTTACGGCCTGCCCAATCAGGTTCGAGGCGTAAGTAAAAAAAACTTGCCAGCTGTTCTAAGGCGGGGTCATTTAAGTGCGCAATCGGTCGGTTCAGCCCAGCTTTGCGGCATTCATTATCCAGTACGACCAAATCGCTAATGGAAGGTTTTTGTAGCACGTAAACCTGCAAAACATCACTGCGTAAACCATGAAAGACACTGCTGTCGATGGTTTCTGAACGTACCCATAGCAGTAGCAATCGGCGTAGAAAAGAAAAGTATAAGCGGCGAATGGATGAAAAACTCATAAACAACGGGTTCCAGATCAAGAGCAGTAATGTGCCATATTTTAAAAATAATAAATATTTTCTTGTACTAACAACAAGATTACGCTTTTTACGAAAATTTGGCCGTTTAAAATAGGCAGTCTGCTGTCATAACGCGATAAATCGCATTTTAATGCTGAGCTTGCCTGCTATGCTCTTTCTTTTTTTAAAATGCAGTGGCACAGTTCTGCAGTTTTCGTAAGCCGCTTTATCTAAAGTGGCAAACCCGTAGTGATGGTAGGGTGGAATAATGATCAAAGTAACGCACTTAACCAAACGCTTTGTGCAACAGGTGGCGGTAGATGACCTCTCATTTACGATTGAACCAGGTGAAGTCGTTGGGTTTTTAGGCCCAAACGGTGCAGGAAAGTCCACCACGATGAAAATGCTCACGGGCTTTTTGCAGCCTTGTGAGGGCCGCGTCAGCATCTGTGGTTTTGATATTGGCAAACAGACCTTACAGGCGCAGCGCTTAATTGGCTATTTGCCAGAAGGGGCGCCGTGCTATGGCGATATGAGTGTGCTCGATTTTCTAACCTTTATTGGGCAGGTTCGCGGCTATCGTGGCAAAGAGCTCAAACAACGTGTGGCGCGTGTCATCGCTTTGCTTGAACTTGAACGAGTGGCTGAGCAAAGCATTGATACGTTATCTAAAGGCTTTAAGCGTCGGGTCGGCTTGGCGCAAGCGGTGCTGCATGATCCTAAAGTGTTGATTTTAGATGAACCCACTGATGGCCTTGATCCGAATCAAAAACATCAGGTACGCAAACTGATTAAGAGCTTAGCGGTGGATCGTATTGTGATTATTTCCACGCATATCTTGGAAGAAGTCAGTGCCCTGTGCTCCCGTGCGATGGTCATCAGTCACGGCCGTTTACTGATTGATGAAACACCTTACGAGTTACAAAGCCGCTCACGTTATCACCAAGCGGTCACCGTCCTGTCTGAACAACCGCTGGATCGTCAGCTGTTACAAGCGCTGCCTGGCGTGATGGACATTGAAGATAACCCACGGGACGGCAGTGTTACTTTGTTAGCTGAGCCTGGACACGTTATTTTTCCTGCAGTGAACCGATTGATTCATACGCAAGGTTGGCAGGTGCGTGAGCTGGAAGTAGAGCGTGGTCGTTTAGATGAAGTGTTCCGTAGTTTGACCCGTGGAGATGTGGCATGAAGCAGCTACCGATTATTTTTAAGCGAGAATTTACCAGTTTTTTTGCCACGCCTTTGGCGTATGTGTTTTTGCTGATTTTTCTAGTGTTATCCAGTGTCTTTACTTTTTATTTGGGAGGCTTTTACGAGAGTGGCCAAGCCAACCTCAATCCATTCTTTAACTTTCACCCGTGGCTGTATTTGTTTTTAGTGCCGGCGCTGGCGATGCGTATGTGGGCTGAAGAGCGTAAAAGCGGCACCATTGAGTTGCTGATGACCTTACCGATTACCCGTTTTGAAAGCGTGGTGGGTAAGTTTTTGGCGGCCTGGGTGTTTGCTGGGATTGCTTTGCTGCTGACCTTTCCGATGGTGCTGACGGTTAATTACCTTGGTGATCCAGATAATGGCGCTATTTTGACTGGTTATTTCGGCAGTTGGCTGTTGGTGGGTGCTTACTTAGCCGTGGGTTCTTGCATGTCGGCACTGGCAAAAAATCAAGTGATCGCCTTTATTTTAACGGTTAGCTTGTGTTTTCTATTTGTGGTCAGCGGTTTCTCTTTGGTCTTGGATGCCTTTAACGGCTGGGCGCCGCAATGGCTGCTGGATACCGTGGCATCCTTTAGTTTTTTAACGCGCTTCCAAGCGATCAGTAAAGGAGTGATTGATGTGCGAGATCTTCTTTATTTCGTAAGTTTTATTGCGGCTTGGCTGATGGCTACGGCAGTAGTGATTGATTTGAAGAAGGCAGACTGAACATGAAAAGACTGATGTATTCCAGTGTTGGCTTAGTGCTGATTGCTGTGGCTTTTGTTGGCTTTAATGTGCTGTCCAATGGCCTGTTTAAAAATACCCAGCTCGATTTCACTGAGCAAAAACTCTACACCTTATCTGCCGGTACTGAGCAGCTGCTTAGCGAGCTGAAAGAACCGGTTAGCTTGCAGTATTTTTACTCCAATAAAGCCACGCGTGATGTGCCCATGTTACGTAACTATGCGCAGCGCGTTGCAGAGTTGTTAGATGCCTATGTGCGCATGGCTGATGGTAAGTTACGTTTAGAAGTCATTGACCCAGAAGCCTTCTCTGAGGATGAGGACCGTGCTGCCGCTTTAGGCTTGCAAGCGGTGCCGTTAGAGCAAGATGGTGCACAGCTGTATTTCGGTTTAGCCGCAAAAAATGCCCAGGGCGAACAGCAAGTGATTCCTTTTTTTGCTTTGGATCAGGAAGAATTATTGGAGTATGAGCTCAGCCGCTTAATTAGCAGCGTTGCGCAAACAGAACGCCCGGTGATAGGGGTGTTATCGGGCTTACCACTTAATGGTGGCTTTGATATGCAGGCTGGGCAACCGCTGCCGTCGTGGACGATTCTTGAAGAAGTGCGTCAGCAATTTTCTATTGAAAGCTTAAAAAATGATATTGACCTGATCCCTGCGCATGTGGGTACTTTGTTGTTAGTGCACCCCAAAAATCTAAGTGAAGCGACTCAGTACGCGATTGATCAGTTTGTCTTAGGCGGCGGTAAACTTTTGGTGTTTATTGACCCCTACAGCGAAGCCGATACAGGTATGAGTATGCCGGGTGAGTTGGCGGTGGATAAGGCTTCAGACTTGCCGGCACTGTTTAAAGCTTGGGGTGTGCGGATGCGGCCGGATCAGGTGGTTGGTGATGGTGTCTATGCTATGTCGGTGGGTGTGAGTGCGCAGCAGCGTGCTGTGCGTCACCCTGGCTGGTTGGCCTTGCCTAAAAAAGCCTTAGATGGTCGAGATGTGCTGACTTCACAGTTAAGCAGTATCACTATGGCAACGGCCGGTATTTTAGAGCCGCTTGAAGGCGCTCAAACACAATTTACTCCGCTATTACATAGCTCTGAATACGCTATGCCATTTAGTGCGCAACGCTTTGCTATGCTGCAAAACCCTGAAGATTTATTGGCTGAGCTTGAACCGACTGGTGAGCGCTATGTGATGGCCGCGCGGATCAGTGGTCCGGCTCAAACAGCCTTTGCCAACGGTATTGAAGGGCGTGAGGCAGGCCTGCAAAGCACAGAAAATATCAATGTTATCGTGGTTGCTGATACCGATATGTTGAGTGATCGTATGTGGGTGCAGGTGCAAGACTTCTTTGGTCAACGTGTGCCGCAACCTTGGGCAGATAATGGCAGCTTTGCGATTAACGCATTAGATAATTTATCGGGTTCAGATGCATTAATTAGTATTCGCTCACGTGGTAATTTTAATCGCCCTTTTACTGTGGTGGATGATTTACAGCGTAGAGCGCAAGAGCATTTTCGTAAAAAAGAGCAAGCGTTGCAAAGTCGTTTAGCTGCAACAGAAGAAAAGCTGATTGCTCTACAGCAGGCCACCGACCCAGAGCAGGATTTGCAATTAACCGCTGAGCAACAAGCGACAATGCAGCAGTTTTTGGCTGAGAAGTTGAAGTTGCGTAAAGAACTACGTGAAGTGCGCTATCAACTGAATGCTGATATTGAGTCGCTAGGGACTCAACTGAAGTTCTTGAATATTGGGGTGATGCCAATTTTACTGACCTTCATGCTGCTGGTGCTCAGCTTATCACGACGTATTCGACGTATGCGCCGGATGCAGGAGGCTGACTCGGCTTAGCTGAGTATAAGGCACAAAAAAGCCAGACCCATCATCATGGTGTCTGGCTTTTTTGTAGCCCAGGCGTTAGATGCGGAAGCTGTCGACCAAGTGTTTTAAGCGTGTTGCTTGTTGTTCAAGGTCTTCACAAGCACGCAGGGTGGCTTGCAGGTTTTCAACACCCTCTTGATTGAGTGTGTTGATTTCCGTGATATCAATATTGATTGATTCAACCACAGAAGTTTGCTCCTCGGTTGCAGTCGCTACCGATTGATTCATGCCATCAATTTCACCGATGCGCTCTGTGACGGTACCGAGGCTTTCGCCGGCTTGGTTGGCAATCGTCACGCTGTCTTCGCTGTGTCGCTGGCTTTCGGTCATCGTGATGACCGCATCATGTGAGCCGACTTGTAACTCTTCGATCATTTTCTGAATTTCTTGCGCCGATGTTTGGGTGCGGTGCGCAAGATTACGTACTTCGTCGGCGACCACCGCAAAACCACGACCGGCTTCACCCGCGCGAGCCGCTTCAATCGCAGCATTCAGAGCCAGTAAGTTGGTTTGCTGGGAGATGCTTTGAATGACCTCAAGAATCTGACCAATATCGACTGTTTTACGGTTAAGTATTTCAATATTGCTGCAAGAACCACGAATTTGTTCAGAGAGGGCGTTCATCGAGTGAATGGTTTTGCCCAGAACTTGGCGACCATCCTCTGCTTGTAGACGGGCAGAAGAGGCATGATTGGAGGCATCGGCAGCGTTACGGGCAATTTCTTGTGTTGCGGCTCCAAGCTCATTAATCGCCGCAGCAACGCTGCTGGTGCGACTGGCTTGTTCGTCAGAATTGAGCATCGATGCATTCGATGCATTAGCCACTAATTTGGCCACTTCATTAACCAGTGCGGTAGCAGATGACACTTCGCTAATAGAGGTGTGAATACGCTCAACAAACTGATTGAAAGAGCGGGCTAGCTGACCAAACTCGTCATTTGACTGAATTTGTAGGCGTTTAGTGAGGTCCCCTTCGCCTTGTGCGATATCCTGCATGGCTCGAGCCATGGTATGCAACGGCTGCATTAGGATGCGAATTAACATGCCTAATAAGGCAATAATAATGACTACGGCAATGATGGTGGCAATGATCGCTGAGGTGCGAAACTCGCTGAGCATTTCATAGGCTTGGTCTTTATCGACCGCTAAGCCAATATACCAATTGACTGAAGGTAGGCCTTGGATTGGTGCGAAGGTGAGTATTTGTTTAGCGCCATTTAGCGTGGTTTCGCTTAAAGCGCTGTTAATGGTTGGTGTGTTTTGAGGGTAGAGCTGTTGGATTGATGTGTTGATTACGCTCTTATCAGGGTGTACCAATATTTTACCATCGGCGCTGACCAAGAAAGCGTATCCCATACCATCAATCTTTAGGCTGTCGAGAATCGTAGTTAAGGTTTCCAGACTTAAGTCACCGCCGACGACGCCTATATTTTTGGCGGGTGTAGCAATCGTGATAACGAGCTTATTAATAGACACATCCATATAGGGTTCTGTCAGTGTCGATTTTCCGGCGTTGCTGGCATCTTTATACCAAGGGCGACTACGAGGATCGTAGTCGTCTGGAATCACATCTTTAGGGCGCGAAATAAATTGACCTTCTTGCGTGCCTAAGTAAGTGTACAAAAAAGTGTCGGCCAGGGCTTTTTGTTCTATTAAATTAACAACTCGATCGTGCTCGCTGTCATTGGTGATGGATTGTGCTGTGCTTTCTAACAGTAAAATACGGCCTGAGAGCCAGTTTTCAATATTGTTTGAGGTGATATGGCCAATCTCTTGCAGGTAATTCTCTAGATCCTTTTGAATAGCATGACGTTGTAAGTAGTCGTTGTAGAGAGTAAACAAAGAAAAAGCGACCATCACTACCAGTGAGGCGGCAAGAAGGATTTTATGGCTAAACTTCCAGTCTTTTATCATGACAAATGCTTCCGACAGGCTAATGGATATTTTTTACTAAGGATGAGATTGCTAGGTGTTTAGATGAGGGGTCTAAAGTGAAGTGATGCTTAGACTATCGGCTGTGATCTAAAAGGCTTGAGTTTAAATGCAGCGTTTAAGCGGATGGCGAGCTGCATAATAAATACCCACTACAAGCCGCATGCGCGTAGTGGGTTTTATTTTAGGGGCAATTAACGGCTCTTTGGCGGGGCGATCAGTAAGTCTTCCGTCGGTGTCTCACACTGAATTTTGTGACCCAGTAGCGCTTCAATTGGAGGTAGCGCATAGGAGTCATCTTCACCAGCAAAACTGATTGATACGCCTGTGGTGCCCGCGCGACCAGTACGGCCTATGCGATGGACATAATCGTCTGGATCTTCTGGTAGCGTGAAGTTCACTACGTGACTGATATCGTCAACATGAATACCACGACCTGCCACATCGGTGGCCACCAGTACGCGTAAACGGCCCGCACGGAAATCTTCCAGTACTTTAATCCGTTTGTGTTGAGCGACATCGCCGGACATCTGCGCGGCGCTGATGCCATCGCGGGTTAGACGCTCTTCAATACGACGGACTTCATCTTTACGGTTGGCAAACACAATCACCCGTGGCCAGTTGTTATTCTGAATCAGGTTGTACAGGAGTTTGTATTTATCGCTACCAGCGACCGCAAAGACATGCTGCTCAACTGAGTCGTTGGCGACATGTTCTGGCTCAATTTCCACAATCTCTGGGTCAGTCGTCCACTGTTTGGACAGATTCATCACGTCTTCAGTAAACGTTGCAGAGAACAATAACGTCTGACGTTCTTCTTTATGTGGTGTCTGGCGAATAATTTGTCGCACTTGCGGGATAAAGCCCATGTCCAACATGCGGTCTGCTTCGTCTAGAACCAGCACTTCAACCATATCCAGATGCACTTCACCGCGTTGATTAAAATCTAATAAGCGTCCTGGCGTAGCCACTAAAATATCGCAGTGACGTGATTCCAACTGCTTACGCTGTTTGTCAAAGTCCATGCCACCAACAAAACTCATGACATTGAGGTTGGTGTATTTGGTTAAGGCAATCGCATCGTTAGCAATCTGAACCACCAACTCACGGGTTGGCGCAATAATCAATGCCCGTGGCTCACCCATATAACGCTCATCGGGCGGACGTGTTTGGGTGAGTTGGCTGATGATTGAAATTAGAAAAGCCGCGGTTTTACCGGTGCCGGTTTGCGCGCGACCAATCGCATCTTTGCCGGCGAGCGTATGACCTAATACTTCTGCCTGAATTGGCGTGCAGTAAGGAAAGCCTAAGTCTTGAATGGCATGCATCAACTCTGGAGCAAGGGCAAAGTCATGGAAGCGTGTTTTGCCTTCAGCGGGCTCAACAACAAAGTCAGCTAATGACCATGGTGTTTGTGGTGCGCTTGGTTTTACTGAACGACTGCGCGGTTTTTTTGCCGATGCTTTGATCGCTTTGCTCTTGGATTCTGGTGTTGCGCCTTTTTCGTTGCTTACTGCAGTTGCTCTGGGCGACGTGCTAACTGCCTCGCTAGGTGCGTGAGTTGGTGGCGCATCTTTTTTAAAAATATTTTTAAGTGCTTTGAGCACGGCATTCTCTTATTAATAGTCTATAAATTAACCATAGTGTAAGGCATTGCGACACTTTGGAGAAACTGTTTCATTGTTCGTTGTGAATACAAACTCGATTACGACCTTGCTGCTTGGCTTGATAGAGTGCTTGATCGGCTTTATGCAATAGACATGTGAGTTCATCTTCTGGCGTTAACTGCGCAACCCCCAGTGAAATAGTGACGCCGGGCAGTTGTGGTTGCGTGTTTGGAATTTGATGCAGTGAGGCCAAGCAGAATCTGAGACGCTCGGCCACTTGTGCGGCTTTAGGTAGCGACAGATGTGGAAGTAAGACGACAAACTCTTCACCACCAAACCGCGCCATGCTGTCATGCGGACGCAATTGCTCACGTAGTTGCTGAGAAATAAATTGCAGCACGCTATCTCCGGCTAGATGCCCGTGTTGGTCGTTGTAATCTTTAAAATGATCCACATCCAGCATGACCATGCATAGCGGTTGTTTGTTCTCAATGCTGCTTTGGCGTTCGCGTTGAAAGGCGTATTCCAGCCAGCGTCGATTGGGTAGCTTAGTGAGACTATCAATATGTGCATTATGTTGGCTGTAAGTCAGGGAGTTATTACCGCTGCGCAGACGAATGCATAATGCGGTTAATAGGTTGCGCTGAATCGTTGGAGTGATGGCATAAACCTTGGCTAAATAACGGCGATGCAGGCGCATGACCAAACTGGGCTTGCACGCTATGACAAAGGCGCTGGGGTGCTGATGATCCAGAAAGCTGACTTCGCCCGTGTAATCACCTTTATTAATAAAGCTGATAGGGGGTGTATCAAGCGAGCTTAAGTGAACGCTGAGCTGCCCTTCAATAAGTAAATATAGATAGTCATTGGGCTGTTCAGGCGTCAACAATAGACTGCCACACTGCAATGGATGGGTTGTGAAAAGTTCTAAGATACGCTGCAAGCTGTCGTTGTCGACTTCTTGAAATAATGGGCAGGCGCTAAATAAAGACTGAAGATTAGAGCGACTAGGTGGATTCATAACAGAGTCTCTAGATGACTTGCAACACATCCTCTATGGCACGCAGCTTATCTTTAGCCGAGGTTGGTAGTTAATATTTTTCTAGCTACTGCGGGCTCTCATTGCGCTGATTGACTGGATCTTGTTAGTGGAACCTAGACGATTCGCAGGCGACTAGAGTCAATGTGTCAGCGTATGACTGCATAATGCCAGCATACGTTGACGGTAGCAATACTCTAGGATTAAGCGTCTTTGTGTCGCAGGCTGTAGCTCAGTTTAAACAAAGCTAAGCGCTGCTCGGCAAGCGCGTGCCAATCAGCCTTAGGCTGTGTCGCTTGGATATCGGCATGCATACCGTATTGAGCATCTGCATGTACTTCAATCTGCAGTGTTTCTGCTAAGTCCTCTAAACGCTCAAGCAAGGTACGGCGCATTGCATCTAAACGTAACGCTGGTTTGAATGTTTTACCTACCGCCGTGACGGGGATTTGCTCAATTATCCAGATGTGTTTAGGAATAGCTGCGCGCTCGCTGATTGTTTGCTGGGCATGCGGTAATAACTCAGCGCTGCTGGCACTATGTTTAGGTTTAAGCTGGATATAGACAGCTGGTAATTCTCCAGCACGCTCGTCCGGTTTGCCAACAGCGGCAGCCATGGCTACAGCAGGGTGTTGGTACATAGCGTCTTCAATCATTTGTGGATCAATATTGTGACCACCGCGTATGATTAAATCTTTACTACGACCGGATAGCCAGAAATAACCATCGGCATCTTGGCGACCCAAGTCACCGGTATTGAACCAATCGCCATCAACCCAGATATCTTGGTTTTTATCGACGTGTAAGTAACCTTGAAACACGCTTGGCCCGCGAATACACAGTTGGCCCGTTTCATTGGTTTGGGCATCGCGAACAAACTGGCCGTGTTCATCAATGATTTTAATCGCCACTTCGCAATAAGGCATGCGCAAGCCAATTGAACCTGGGCGCATCTCGCCGCTAGCAGGGTTGGCGCAACTAGCGCAGGTACCCTCAGTTAAACCATAACCTTCAATCAAGCGTACCCCTGTGCGCTGCTCAAACTGATGGATCAGCTCAACAGGCATTGGGGCTGCGCCACATAGCGCATATTTGAGGCTGGATAAATCATAACCTTGGCTTGGCACCTCAAGTAGGGCTGAGTAAATAGTCGGTACACCACTGAAGAATGAGACTTTATAGCGCTCGATAATTTTCCAGAAGTTCTCCATCAGTGTTGGGCTGCGGTAGCCTTGCGGAGTTGCTAGCAGAACGTGTGAACCGGTTAAAAAGGGCGTTAAGCCAGTAACAATCACCGCGTTAACATGAAACAAAGGCAAGCCACATAACGCGGTATCGTGCTGATTAAAGGTGGTGATCAGTGACATGCTATAAGCCATCACCACTTCATTGTGGTGGCTGTGCGGCGCGAGTTTAGGTGTGCCAGTGGTGCCGCCAGTATGGAAATAACTGGCGATATCATCGGGGTGGAAGACGCGCTGACTCTCTAAATGCTCGGCGGAGCAATCAGCAATCAGAGCATCAAAATCCAATACGCCTTCAGGCAATGGACCGCGCATTGTTTTTATTGCTGTTTGTTGTGGCTCGGGTAAAAAATTAGCCAGATCCACCACAATAATGGCTTTTAAGTGACTGAGTTGATCGCGCAGTGTGGCGACTTTGTCCCAGAGCTCTGTGCCAGGAAAAGGTGCGAGCGCCACCAGAATCTCAGATTTTGATGCCTGAATCAGTTTGAGAATATGTTCAGCATCGAGCAGTGGATTGATCGCATTAACAATGCCAGCTGCTTCTCCACCCCAAATGGTGTAATGCGTGTGTGGCAAGTTAGGCAGTAAAAAAGAGACGGCTCGGTCTTTAGCTAGGCCGAGGCGATGAAAAGCATTGGCGGTTTGGGTGATTTTTGCAAACAGCTCACGGTAGCTAAGCGTCAAGGGTTGCTCATCATCGCTGGCTTGCAATAAAAAAGTCAGCGCAGGTGTATCAGGCGCACGCTTTGCACTGCGCTTGATTAACGCATAGGTGCTGTCAGGTAGATCGCGTTGTTTCAGTGGTGTTTTCTCAATGCTCAGGATATCTGCCAGAGAGCAGATATGTTCTACCGCAATAGTCATAATGTGCCTTTTATTATTATTAATTATGTTGACTAACAGGGCTGTTCAGGGCGCTATTTTTTACTTGAGTTGTTTGCTCAGCCAGTTGCCGATATCGGTGATTTGTTGCTGACACACCTCATGTTCCATTGGGTAGTCGTGCCAGGTGACGGGTACGCCCCAGCTTTCAAGTTGTTGCTGGGCGGCTTGACCCATAAAAAATGGCACCACAGGATCGTTACGTCCGTGCATACACAGGGTTGGTGTGCGCGCTTGCACAGGATTGAGTGAGGTCACTTGTTCAAAGGTAGGCGCGTAAGTGGATAGCGCCATAACTCCACCTAAAGGCTCATTCCAGCGCAAGAATGCCGTATGTAAAACCACTGCGCCGCCTTGTGAAAAACCGGCTAAGAACAAACGTGTAGGGCTGATGCCGCTATCACGTTGTTGTTCCATAAGAGTGATCAGCTGTAGGGTTGAGGTCTCCAATTGCTCACTGTTAATGGCGCGCTTACCTGGAGTGATCGATAAAATATCGTACCAGCTGGGCATCGCGTAACCGCCATTAATGGTCACCGCTTGGGTGGGTGCTTGCGGTAAAATAAAGCGCGTACTGGGGAGTTGCGGTTGTAGCATCCGCGCGACGGGTTCAAAGTCGCTGCGATCAGCACCCAAGCCGTGTAGCCAAATAACACAAGAATCAGCGGGCTGTAAGGGTTCAATAACTAATGCATGTTTGATCATGAATAACTCTTCTTAAAGTGTTTCAAAACGGCTCATGTGACGGTTTTTTTGCACATTGTCGGCGTTGAAAATTTGTCCGTTCATGGCAATGTAGATCCCTGAGTCTAAGCATTGCAACGCGCCAATAGCAAAACCTAAATTAAAGGGTGCATCAGTTTTACGCATCCTGGCAGGCTGCATAGCACCGGTAAAGACCACGGTTTTATTGGTGATGAAGCCTAACTGCTGCGCGCTTAATGTCATGGTATCAGTGCCATGAATAATCAAAATATGTTGGTGAGGACTGTTACTGACATGCTCAGAGAGCCGTTCGCGGTCGGCATCGGTCAGCTCCAAGCTGTCTTTTTTGAGTAAACTGTCAACACTGTAAGACAGATTAACACCAGCCTCGTGTAGTAATTCCGGCACCATTGGTTCGCCAATCGTAAATTCAGATAAGGCATCATGATAAATTTTATCAAAAGTACCTCCAGTGGTTAAAATATGAATATGCATGCGCTTCATCCGTATAAAAGACTGTTTGTTATGAATTATTGCTTAGATTGCTTTATGAAAGCCACGCATAGATTGGATGGGATATGAGTATGTCGGTAGAGCCCGTATGGTATGTGTACTTAGTGCGCGCCACTAATCAGGCTTTGTATTGTGGGATCAGCTTAGATGCACGGAGGCGTTTTGCGCAGCATTGTGCCGGCAAGGGGGCGCGTTTCTTTTCGACCAGTCCGGCACAGGCGTTGGTCTATGTGGAGGTGTGTGCGGATAAATCCACAGCATTACGTCGTGAACGAGCTATTAAGCGTTTACCTAAACACGCTAAGGAGGCGTTGCTGTCGGCGCAGACCAATCAGTTATTAGAAGAAATGCTGAAGTGATGCCTCGCTAGCGATCTGCTAGCGAGGCATCAATCTTACTGGTAGGCACCAGGAATCGGACGCAAGTTGATTTCTACTCGGCGGTTTTGTTGGCGACCTTGTGCCGTGCCGTTATCAGCAATCGGTTGATCAGGGCCAACGCCGCGGACATTCATGCGCATGCCGTTCACACCTTGGTTACGTAGATAGTCAGCAACACTTTGCGCACGGCGTTGTGACAAGGTCATATTGTGCTGGTATGCACCTGTGCTGTCGGTGTGACCAATAATTTCAATGGTATTTTGATCGTATTGGTTAAAGGATTGAACCAGATTGTTTAGCGTGCCATAAAAGTTGCCTGAAATGGCTGCGGAGTCTGTGGCGAAAGTGACATTGCCGGGCATGACTAGAGTCAAATTGTCTCCGTTACGTTGTACGTCAATGCCAGTGCCTTGCATGCTACGACGCAGTTCGGCTTCTTGTTTGTCCGCGTAATAACCATAACCGGCACCTGCCGCGCCCGCTACTGCAGCACCAATCAGCGCGCCTTTTGCACGGTCTTTTTTGCTCGAGGTGGCCGCGCCAATTACCGCGCCGCCGAGGGCCCCTAATCCGCCATAGATGGCGGTTTTGTTAGAAGAGTTACTTTGCTGTCCATCATAAGGATTATTGCTTGCGCAGCCCGCCAGTAGGGCGAAAATGCTGGTAGCAATTAACGAGCGAGAGGTTGAGAGTTTTAACATGATAAATTCCTTGTAGACTTTATGTTAGATGCAGCTGCTTTATTCTATGTGGCTTAGAGTATTTTTATTGAAATAAGTTCTTAAGCGCGCACAAATGGAGTGTTACGCATTTTATCACCCTGCAGTGTATCGGCACCGTATTCGGTCGCGACAGTGGCTTGCTCATTAAGACATTGTGTCACAGACCCGCAATAAAGGTTTCGCGAATCAATGCAGGCTGGTGAGTCAATGGTTTAAAATCCGAACAAATCACCCTATATAGGCCATAGCCTAAAGTATTCTCCGGATAATGTCGGTTACTAAGGAGCTACACATGAACACGTATCAAACAGGTATTCTAGCTGATCCTGTACCACCATTAGCGCGCCATATTTTTTTTACACTGGACTCTACCGAGCACCTTGCGGCAGCTCTGCATCGTTTGGAGCAGATGGTTGATGGTGATGCAACCGTGATTGGTTTTGGTAAGTCGCTGCTGCAAGCGCTGCAGATGCCGCTGGATAAATTACGTGTTTTTCCAGCGCTGAGTAATAAGGGTATTGATGTGCCGTCAACCCAGCATGCGCTGTGGTGTTGGTTACGTGGTAATGATCGTGGCGAATTACTGTATCGCACTGATGCGCTTATCGCTGCATTAACACCTGCTTTAAAAGTGGTACAGGTGACTGAAGCCTTCCGCTATAAGTCCGGTCATGATCTGACCGGCTATGAAGATGGTACCGAGAACCCTGTGGGTCAGGCGGCAATTGATGCTGTGATGGATATTGAGGCGCCCGGTGGCTGTTATGTTGCGGTACAGCATTGGGTGCATGACTTATCCAGTTTCAAGGGGTTGCCGCAAGAAGAGCAAGACCATATTTTCGGGCGACGCTTAAGTGATAATGAAGAGTTAGAGGATGCGCCAGAATCAGCGCATGTTAAACGTACAGCCATGGAAGACTTCGAGCCGGAAGCTTTTGTGGTGCGCCGTTCCATGCCGTATATTGATGGGGATCAAGCCGGTTTAGTGTTTGTCTCATTTGCTAAAACTCTGGATTTCTATGAAATGCAGCTGCGCCGTATGCTGGGTTTTGATGATGGCATTATCGATGGCTTGTTTAGTTTCAGTCGTCCTGTAACCGGTGGTTATTATTGGTGCCCACCGATTCATAACGGCCAGTTGAAGCTTGAAGTGGTTGGGATTTAAGCTGGCTTTAATGCTAGCGGTATTGGCGCAGGTAGAGCCACTCAAACATGCGTTTAGCAAAGTGCAGTAAACGCAAAGGAGGCAGTAGGGTGGTGCCTGATTCTGTTCGTTTAATTAGGATGCCGTGCTTGAGCGTATCAACAATACAAATGAGCTCGTGTTTAAACGCTTCAAAGTCGGTTTGGCCGTTTAACGATTTTACTAAGTTGTTTGCGGCCGATACGGCTTGTAAGTCAGCAGCGTGTGCTTGTTTAGCTTGCCAATCCGGACCAGGGAAACTGCCTGCATCGCCAGCCACGTAAGTGTTTTCCAAGCCTTCTATTTGTGCAAACATATTGGCTTTAATCATGCCGCCTTCCGATTGTGGCAGCGCTGAGTTTGGCAGCCACGCTGGGCCCGTCATGCCGGGCATAAACAGGATTAAGTCAGCGTGAAACTCACCACCTTCAGTCTTAACCAACTTTTCTTCAAAGCCGACCATTTTATTGCCTAGATGCGTTTCAATGCCTTTTTTGCCCATCAACTTCACTAGGCTTCCAGGTACTTTTGGCCCAAGGCGCTTACCGGGTTCAGGTGCTGGGTTGAAGAAGATGATTTTAAAGTTATCGCGACGACCTTGCTTACGCAGTAGGTTGTCGATACCGAATAGGAATTCAAACATTGGTCCACCACGCATTGCGGATGGCTCTTTAGGGTTCGAGGCAAAGCCGATGGCAATAGTGCCACCGGTCATCGTTTCTAGACGTTCTTTGATTTTTTCAGCAGCCGAGATCCCTTCGCATGGGGTGATGGCGTGCTCAATGCCAGGTAGTTTTTTAATAAAACGACCACCAGTGGCAATAATTAAACCGTCATTTTTAACGTTACCTTGATCGGTGATAACCGTACGACCATCATCGATAACGTTCTCAACATGCGCTTCGACAAACTTAACGTGTTGGCGTTTAAAAAAGTTCTGCAGGTTGATACGTAAGTCGCTGCTTTTACGTAAGCCAGAAGGGATCCAGATCAGGCTCGGGTAGTAGAGGAACGCTTCGCTAGGTGCAATCACAGTAATGGATGCGTTAGGGGCTTTTTTGCGGGTCTGTTTAACGGCAGTAAGGGCTGCAAATCCGCTACCTAAAATCGTAATATCCATACTTGACTACGCTCGCTTTGGAATTCGTCATTAGTTTAAATTGGATAATTATATAATATATTTGTACTGTAGCTATTAGAAATTTTTAATGAAACATACCCAATATTATTTATCACGTTAACGATATAGTGCAGGCGTTGGCAAATTCAGCGTGCAATGCATCTATAGAAACCTTTGCTGTTTTATTACGGTATGCCGCTCGAGTTATAAAGTTGGGTAAGCCCGCGAGGCTAAAGATCAGCAGCGGGCTTATAGGCTAATGTGCAGGTACCACTTTGCGGTGATCCACCCAGAGTAAAGTGGCTCCAGCGATTGCTGCTGGCATCGCAATTAGATTGAAGAAGGGCACCATCAAGGCTAAGTAGGTGATCCCGCCAAAGCCCAGGCTAAGCCAGCGCTTAGCCTGTAGCCATTCCAGCATGAGCGGCCAACTGACTTTGTTGTTGTCGGCGGGGTAGTCAATGTACTGCACTGCCATCATCCAGACATTAAACAACACCCATAATGGTGCGGCGATAATGTTCACTCCGGGAATAAACGATAAAATCAGCAAGCCTAAAGCGCGTGGTAAGAAATAGCCCAACTTGCGCATTTCGCGCCATAGAGTACGTGGCACCATGGCCATCAGCTCCGTCCAGCTAAAGGGTGGGAAATGGTCTTCGCCGCGAGCAATTACTTCAACTTTTTCTGCTAAAAAACTGTTAAACGGCGAGGCGACAATGTTGGCGATGGTAGTAAAGGTGAAAAAGATAATAAGCAATACCAGCAAGACAAACAGCGGCCATAAAATGTAATCCAAAAATGATAACCAGCTGGGTAAATTAGGCATCAGTTGGGTGACCCAGCCGTTAAAACGTTGTACTGAAAAATAAATTAAGCCGAAAAAAACTGCGATATTAATCGATAGTGGCAATAGCACGAACTTTCGCAAACCAGGGCGCATAATCATTTTAAAACCAGCGTTTAAATAGTGCGGGCCGCCAAGAGGCTGAGCATGCATAAGGTGTTTCCTCTTAGAGTGGTGCAACAAATGACTTTGCTAGACAATCCGCGCAGAGTCAAACAGTGATGAAATGGTGTAATCTGCGTTAACTAAATATTTTAAAGGTTAGCGCTGGGTTAGCGAACCTAAAAATTCATAATTTATGACACATTTTTTACCCTTCGATCCCTTGTTAGGAGTTATTTATGTCTGAAGTACGTCACTCACGAGTGCTTATTCTCGGTTCCGGTCCTGCTGGCTACAGCGCTGCAGTGTATGCGGCGCGTGCGAATTTAAAACCGCTATTGATCACTGGAATGCAAGCGGGTGGCCAGTTGACGACCACTACGGAAGTCGATAACTGGCCCGGTGATCCGCATGGTTTAACCGGCCCTGCGTTGATGGAGCGTATGCAAGAGCATGCGCAACGTTTTGAAACTGAGATTGTTTTTGATCATATCCATACGGCGCAACTGCAAAGTAAACCTTTTACCTTGGTGGGTGACAGTGGCACTTATACTTGCGATGCGTTAATTATTGCCACCGGCGCCAGCGCACGTTATTTGGGCTTACCTTCTGAAGAGGCCTTTATGGGTAAGGGCGTATCAGCATGTGCCACATGCGATGGCTTTTTCTACCGTAATCGTGAAGTGGCGGTCGTGGGGGGGGGTAATACAGCGGTTGAAGAAGCGCTGTATTTGTCGAATATCGCGAGTAAAGTAACTTTGATTCACCGACGTGAGACGTTCCGTTCGGAGAAAATCTTACAGGACAAACTGCATGCTCGCGTGGCTGAAGGCAAAATTGAGCTGGCGCTGAATGCGCAAGTTGATGAAGTGTTGGGCAATCAGATGGGCGTCACTGGGGTGCGTTTACTCAATAACGATGGCAGTACTCGTGAGTTAACCGTGGATGGTTTGTTTATCGCCATCGGCCATACGCCAAATACTGGGTTATTTGATGGTCAATTAGAGCTAAAAGACGGTTATATGGTGATTAAAGGCGGTCGTGAAGGCAATGCCACTGCGACCAATATTGAGGGCGTTTTTGCTGCAGGTGATGTGGCTGATAATGTCTATCGTCAAGCGATTACCTCAGCGGGTGCTGGCTGTATGGCTGCGTTAGACGTAGAGAAATACTTAGAGAGTTAAGGCTTTATAAAGTCATCGAGCAAAAAAACTGTTTTGCATGATGTATGTTGACCCCAAAAAGTTGGATTAACTTTTTGGGGTTTTTTAATGGCTGAGCACGTACAGACTATATTTCGCCTGCTTGCTTACGGTTGTACTTAAAGCGCCAAAGAGTGTGCATAAAAGCACTGCAAAATAGCACAACGCTGAGGGCTGCTTCGGTATAGCCAAGCCAGGTCTTACCTGGCGGAATGCTGGCAAGAACACCGTGAACAAAGTAGATGTTAATTAAAATACAGGCCCAGATATGGGTTTTTGCAGAGCCGAAAATCATACCTAAGGCAACGATTGTGAGCGGTATTAGAGCAACGCTTATGATCACCCAGGGGCGATCAACGTGCCGCTCAGAAAAATATAAATTCCAAATGACCAGCAGTACTGCTAAAGCAGCCAGCGATACTAAACTCAGAATTCGACTGATACGTAAACGTGGTGCCAGCCAGCTTAATTCGGGAAGAGGTTTGGGGTTTTTTTTAGCCACGGGCTTTCTCCAATTGATGGGCGAATTGCGCTAAACGCAAGCCTAGGGCTGTACAAAGACTGAGTTCATGTTCATCAAGCGGGCGTTTGCTATCAGCGCCGGCGACATGACTTGGACCGTAGGGTGTGCCACCTGATTGAGTGCTCAATAGGGCGGGTTCGCTGTAAGGCAAACCACAAATCAGCATGCCGTGGTGCAATAAGGGCAACATCATGCTGAGTAAGGTGCTTTCTTGACCGCCATGCAGGCTTGAGGTGGAGGTGAAAACCCCAGCGGGCTTATTCACCAGTTCACCGGTTAACCAGAGGCTGCTGGTGCCGTCTAAAAAATACTTCATGGCGGCGGCCATATTACCAAAGCGCGTTGGACTGCCGAGGGCTAAACCTGCACAGTTTTTTAAATCATCGAGGCTGGCGTACATCGCTCCTTCAGTCGGTACTTCTGCTGCAATAGCTTCACATTCAGTGGATACTGCGGGTACCGTACGTATACGTGCTTCCATGCCGCCTTTTTCGACGCCTCGGGCAATATGTCGCGCCATGTCCGCAGTGGCTCCGTGACGGCTATAATAAAGCACTAAAATATAGGGGCTGGTCATGGCAAAAGCTCGATTAGGTTGTCGATAGGGCGGCCAATTGCAGCACGCGGACCCACTTCTAGAATCGGGCGTTCGATGAGAATGGGTGCTTGTAGCATGGCGTCGATTAATTGTGCTTCGCTTAAGTCTGGATTATCTAAACCCATTTCGCTGTAAACTGACTCGCCACGGCGCATCAATTGGCGTGCGCTGAGACCCAGTTTGCGCAGTAAAGCAGTTAACTGTTGAGCATTTAGCGGCGTGTCTAAATAATGCACAATAGTTGCGTTAATGCCGCGCTTTTCGAGCAGATTCAAGGCTGCTCGCGATTTACTGCAGCGTGAATAGTGGTACAGGGTTATATCAGTCATGAGAGTTTCCTCAAAAAAACGCATGCAGCATTCTAACAGGCTAAGCCGCTTGGGCGGTATGCCTTGGTTGAAGAGAGAGACATGTTTAAAAAATACTTTATGATCGTCTTGCTGCTGATGCTCACGGCGTGTGGTCAATCAGAGCCACTGGGTACCGATCAGTATGGTGTACCGATGGCTGAGTCGCTGGTGACGGAACAGTGGCTGGTGATTAACTATTGGGCGGTGTGGTGTGGTCCTTGTCGAAAGGAAGTGCCAGTGCTGAATGCGCTGCATAACGAGTTGGGTGATCAAGGTGTACGGGTGTTTGGTGTCAACTATGATCAGTTGCAGGGTGATGCACTTCTCGCAGACAGTCAGCAGTTGGGCATTACTTTTCCTGTGCTCAGTAGCGATCCGGCGGTGCGCTTTAAATTACCCGATACACGCGGTTTGCCGGCGACATACATTGTTAACCCGCAAGGGCGATGGGTCAGTCAATTGCGCGGCGAGCAGACGCGGCAGAGTATTTTAGAGTCGTTGCAAAAGGCGGGTTGGTCAGCGCCTTAATACGCTGACCTTGTAGGATGCGCTTGAGTTAAATGGCTTTTTTACGGTCGTGTAATGCACGCTGCATTTCACGGTTTGAGTCACGCTCTTTTTCAACATTACGTTTGTCGTACTCTTTCTTACCTTTACCCAGTGCAATTTCGCATTTAACCAGATGCTTTTTCCAATATAAGGCTAAAGCTACGCAGGTATAGCCTTTTTGCTGTACGCCCGAAAAGAGTTTATCTAACTCTTTTCGGTTGAGCAGTAGCTTGCGCGTGCGTGTTGGGTCAGTGATGACATGCGTACTGGCAGTTGTGAGTGGGCTGATATGACAACCCATCAACCATGCTTCGCCGTCTTTGAGTAAGACGTAACTGTCAACCAATTGAGCTTTGCCTGCGCGTAAGCTTTTAATTTCCCAGCCGGACAGGGCAATGCCTGCCTCCATGCGCTGCTCGACAAAATAATCGTGTAGCGCTTTTTTATTCAGCGCGATGGTGCCTTGCGGTTGTTTTTTATGTTTAGCCATAGCGAGCGATTATAAGACGTTATGTTGCGTCTGGCGAGAGGTGTGCAAGGAATCTTCAACTTTGCTTGAGACGTTGTCGTGAATGCACGACAATAGTCAGTACGATGATGCGGTAAAAAATACACAATGTGTACTTTACTGTACGGGCCAATAACCTACAGTTTTATGCTAAAGCGTATTTTTAGCGTGTAAATAACGCTGGCGTATCAATTATTTTTATTGCTGGGTAAAGAGTTAATATGGCTACACGCATTCAACGTTCTGCACTGCTACCTTACAGCGCTGCCGCTTTGTATACTCTGATTAATGATGTTCAAAGCTATCCGCAGTTTTTACCTTGGTGTTCTGCCAGCGAAATTCTCGAACAGCGTGATGATTTGATGCGTGCGGCACTGATGATTGCTAAAGGTAAGTTGGCTCAGCGCTTTGTGACCAGAAATACCTTAGTGCCCAATCAGCGTATCAGCATGGTCTTAGAAGAAGGACCGTTTAGTCAGCTGCAAGGCACTTGGGAGTTTAAGGCGCTAGGTGAGAAAGCTTGTAAAATCAGCCTTGACTTAGAGTTCGATTATGCCGGTCCTATTATAAAAGCCACCTTGGGGCCTTTATTTACTCAAGCGGCTAACACCATGGTTGATGCATTTTGTCAGCGCGCCAAACAACTCTATGGATAAAGAAATGATTACTGTTGAAGTGGCATATGCCTTGGCGGATAAACAGAAAATTGTGCAATTGCAGGTTGAGCAAGGAACTACTGCGCGTGCAGCGGCAATGCGTTCAGGGCTGAATGCAGACTTTGCAGACTTGGATTTGGCACAAAGCCCGTTAGGGGTGTTTGGCAAAGGCATTGCGCGCCCAGACGAGTATGTTTTGACCAGTGGCGAACGCGTAGAAATTTATCGACCATTGTTGGCCGATCCTAAGGAAGTCCGTAAGCAACGTGCGGCGCGCGTAGCTCAAGCTAAAGCAGAGGCTGCTGAGTAAACCTCTGCTCAAGACTGAGCGGCTTACTCGTCTTCGTCTTCGTCTTTGAGACGTGAGCTTGGAATCGGGGCTGCTTCAACCTCATCCACTTCACGCTGAATCTGCTCTTGCAGTGAGCCTGGCGTGCTGTCGATGGGACTGTCGGTGACGCTGCCTGTGATCACTTCGGCGTCATCTGTTGTGCCTTGAGTTGTTGAGTCAGGCTGGCCTAAAAGCGCTTGGTCGCGGCTGATGCCTGGAATGAAATCGCCAGCTAAGCCAAGCAGTTGCTGATTATCATCAAACATTAAGCTGATGCGTTCCTGTTTGCGTGTACCGCCAGCGATTTGGATACTGTATAAGTAGTCCCAGCGATCACTGTGAAACGTATCGGTAATTAACGGAGTCCCCATGATAAAACGTACTTGGCGAGTGGTCATGCCAGGACGCAATTGATCTATCATGTCTTGGGTAATGACATTGCCTTGCTGGATATCGATTTTATGCACGCCAGGAAACGAGCATCCAACGAGCACTGTTAAGAGACTCGCTAAGGTAAAGCTGCGGATAATACGTGTGCTATTTTGCATTGCAGATGGACTTCCACTATCGTGACTGGGTTACTGATGCGCTGATCATACCTGTATTATGTGCTTCAGCGAAACCGCATAAATGAGAAAACGACTATGGCTGATAATAATGAACTACGTAAAGCGGGTTTAAAGGTCACTTTACCGCGAGTTAAAATCATGCAAATCCTTGAGGCGTGCGAACCGCGTCATATGAGCGCTGAGGATGTGTATAAAACATTAATGGATACAGGTGAAGATGTGGGTTTGGCCACGGTTTACCGTGTATTGACGCAGTTTGAGGCGGCGGGCTTAGTGATTCGTCATAATTTTGATGGTGGTCATGCTGTGTTTGAGCTGGATGATGGCGAACATCATGATCATATTGTTTGTGTCGATTCTGGCGAAGTCTTCGAATTTTATGATGAAGAAATAGAGAAACGTCAGCGCAAAATTGTTGCCGATATGGGCTATGAGTTGGTTGAACACAATTTAGTGTTGTATGTAAAAAAGAAAAATTAGTCTGTTGCTTGTGACACATAGCCCAGTGAGCAGTTACCCAATATTGCTGACAGGGCTTGTTCAGTGGATTAAATATCGTTAACAATCCGATGATTTAGGGTGTGCGTCTTGCCTAAGCAGAGTATTTCTGGTCAAGCATGTGTAGAGCATTTCTACCGCCCACCTGTTCCTGTGGGCTATGTTCCACGTCCGCGCCTGCATCAGCGTTTAAGAGCGGGCTTGCAAGGGCGTTTGATACTAATCTGTGCGCCGGCGGGGTTTGGTAAAAGTGCCTTAGCCAGCGATTTCTGTGATCAATTGCCACTGTCTTGGCGTAGCGTTTGGCTGGCATTAAGTTCACGTGATAGCGATCCTGGGCGGTTTTTTGAGCGACTTCTAAATGCTGTGCATAGTGTTTATCCGGATGCAGGTGAGCAAGCACTGGCAGTGTTAAAAACTCGCCAAGGTCATCAAGCGTTTCCTTATGAGGCATGGCTCAATGACTTACTGGATGAAATCAGTAGTGATTTAAAACCTGATGCACCTTTATTGTTGGTTTTAGATGATTATCACCTGGCGCAAAGTGAGGTGCTGGATCGCAATGTGCAGCATTTGCTCAATCATTTGCCCCCTGGATTATTATTATTGGTGATCAGTCGTCAGCGTCCCAGTTGGCATTTGGCGCGCTGGCGTTTGTCTGGGCAGATACTGGAGATCAGCGAACAAGATTTACGTTTTAATCCTGCAGAGTTACAGAGTTTATTAGCCGAGCAAGGGCATGCACAGGTGAGCGCGCCGGTGGTTGATAATATTTTGTCACGCAGTGAGGGTTGGGTGGCGGGGCTACGTTTATGGCTCCTGGCGCTCAATGGCCGAACTGATAATGGATATGCTTTATTAGCTGGGCCACATGGTGCGCAAGGTTTAATTCGCGAATATTTACTTGAAGAAATTGTTGCTCAACAACCCGAATCAATACAGCGGTTTTTATATGCTACGGCTAACCTTGAGCGTTTTAATGCCAGCTTGTGTGATGCATTAACTCTGGAGTGCAACAGTGCGCAGATGATTGAGTATTTACTTGCGCATCAGGTTTTTTTAGTGCCATTGGATGAGCAAGGCCAATGGTACCGTTACCATCATTTGTTTTCTGATGTCTTGCAAGTGCAGCAGGCTGAATCTGTTGATGTGCGCGTGTTGCATGCACGGGCCAGTGCTTGGTTTGCAGGGCAGGGCATGCTCAATGAGGCGGTAGAGCACGCTTTGTTGGCTGAACAACCTGCTGTTGCTGCGCAGTTGGTACAGGGCTCGGCAGAGGAGTTATTACTGGCAGAGCAAAATATCAGCATGTTATTGCGCTGGAAAATGTATTTGCCTGATAGCGTCTTAGCCAGTACGCCGCGTTTAATTATCTTGTACTGTTGGGCGTTAGGTTTAGCTTGCCAATTGGATGCAGCAGATCAATTGCTCTCGCAGTTAAGCAAGTTTTTACCCGCGCCGAATCAATCTGAACAGCAAGGACTGCTGGCTCAGTGGCAAGCATTGTGCGGCTTATTAGCGCGTGGTCGTGGTGATGCGCAGCTGGCTTGGCAATCTTGCAGCGATGCTGTATTGCACTTGCCTGTTGAGCGTCACGGGCAGCGCCAGATTTGTCTATCAATACTGGGTAATATTGCTATTTTGCGTGGCGATATTCCGCAGGCACGTCAGCTGACACGCGATAATGTTGAATTGGCGCAGCGTGCTGGTTGTCGACTTTATATTGCTTTGGCGCTGTACGATCGTGCGCGTGTATTACAGCTACGAGGGCAAATTCATCGGGCTTTGGCGATGGTGCGTGAGGCTTTGCAGTTGCTGGTTGATATGCCGCGTGAGCGTGTATATGCAGTACGTGCGCGTTTAACCATGTATGAAGGCTATTTGCTTGGCATGCGAGGGCTTACTCAAGAGGCACGCGTAAAGCTTTGCGCAGGTATCAGTGAGGCGCAGGCGTGCCGCGATGTCAGTCTGTTAATTGGTTATCGCATGCAGGCTGCATTGGAAAGTGTGAGCGGGCGTGCAGCAGAAGCATTCGAACAGCTGGCTGAAGCTGAGCGACTTATGCATACATGGGATGTGCCGAGTATTTATTACTTGGCGATGCTGACTTTAAGTAAGTGTGAGTTGTGGCTGCAGCAAGGGCAGCTGGAGCTTGCCCAGCCTTGGCTTGAGCGTTTATCCACGACCTATAATGTGCAGCAGATGGATAAGGCTTCGGAGTTTCATCCGCAACTGGCTTTGTATGTTGAACTGCAGATGGCTGCATTGGAGTGCGCGACAAAGCAGGTGGCGTCTGCTGAGCAACGCTTAGCTGTGTTGATTACTTATGCGCAGCAGCATGACTGTGTGGTGATTGAACAGACGGCTCGGGTTAATTTGTGTGTGATTTTATTGGGGCAGGGTGCGACTGTGCGTGCCGTGAAGGAGTTACAAAAAGCACTGGCTTTGGCGCAAGGTGGTGCGTTATTGGCTTTTCAGCCGTTAATGACTGAGCATGCCCAATGGTTTCGTCAGCAATTGAATTTGCGCTCGTCAGAGCAAGTTGCTGGTGAATTACTGGCGGCTCTGCCAGAGACTGTTGAGAATCATGTGAGTGCGTTGCCGCTAGAACAGTATGAAGCGTTAAGTGCTAGAGAGCTTGCGGTTTTACAGTTGATTGCGCAGGGTTGTTCTAATCAAGAAGTCAGTGATAAGTTGTTTATTTCGCTGCATACGGTGAAAACGCATGCGCGCAATATTAATCTTAAGCTTGGCGTCGAGCGCCGTACTCAAGCTGTGGCGCGAGCGCAGGCTTTAGGTGTGCTGAGCTGAGCCTGTAAATAATTGCGCATGCCGTACCTTGTTAGTATCGCTGTTCCCTCAACGGGTCATCCATGACTACGCTGGTCGCGACACCAACAAGGTACTCATTGCTCAGTGATGTTGTATGTGAGTACTTTAGTACGACTCTTTTAAGCCATCATTCTGCGGGGTTTTATTAAGTTCTATTGGTCTGCAACAAGTGAAAATTTGCACAGCTGATAGAAACTGCAGTAGAGCAAACACTGCTAAGGATCAACGAGTACTTTGGGGTGGATGTGGTGAGCGAGCCATGGATGGTGAGCGCCGGAGTTGAACCCTGGATGGGTTCATCGACGGATAAACATCTACCCCGAAGTACGACATGCGCAGGCTGAGCGTTTTTAGCAATGCAAAGTATCCAGAACGGTTTACGCATGCCGTACCTTGTTAGTATCGCTGTTCCCTCAACGGGTCATCCTGACCCGATTCGGGTGCTACGTCATCCATGACTACGCTGGTCGCGACACTAACAAGATACTCATTGATCAGTGATGTTGTATGCAAGCGTTTAGCACGGCACTTGCAAAGCAATTATTCTGCTGTTTGAGTTGGTTTTGCTAGAAATGGATGCCTAGATCACTGCACATCTCCACATCTCCACATCTGACTAGAGCTGCAATAATGCAAACCCAGCTATGGATCAACGAGTACTTTGGGGGGATGTGGTGAGCGAGCCATGGATGGTGAGCGCCGGAGTTGAACCCTGGATGGGTTCATCGACGGATAAACATCTACCCCGAAGTACGACATGCGCAGGCTGAGCGTTTTTAGCAATGCAAAGTATCCAGAACGGTTTACGCATGCCGTACCTTGTTAGTATCGCTGTTCCCTCAACGGGTCATCCTGACCCGATTCGGGGCTACGTCATCCATGACTACGCTGGTCGCGACACTAACAAGATACTCATTGATCAGTGATGTTGTATGCAAGCGTTTAGCACGGCACTTGCAAAGCAATTGTTCTGCTGTTTGTGTTGGTTTTGCTAGAAATGGATGCCTAGATCACTGCACAGCGGCACATCTGCGCGTTTGATTAGAGTTGCTATAGTGCAAACACTATAAACATCTGCCCCTGAGTACGTTATGCGTGGTTTTTTCAGAAGCAGAAATAAAAAAGCGAAGCCTGCGTTTTAATTCAGACTTCGCTTGGGGAAAGTTTATTACTATTGGTCTGCGTAGATCTGATCAAAAATTCCGCCATCATTAAAGTGCGTTTTTTGAATGTCTGACCAGTTGCCAAAGGTGGCCTCTACTGGCATAAAATCGACTTTAGGAAAACGGTCGGAAAACTCGGCAAGTATCTCTTGGTTGCGCGGGCGCAAATAGTTGTTGGCTGCAATGCGTTGTGCTTCATCGGACCACAAGAACTTGAGGTAGGCCTCAGCAGTTGCACGCGAACCTTTACGATCAACAACTTTGTCAACGATGGTCACCGGTGGCTCGGCTTCGGCGCTAACACTTGGATAAACCACTTCAAAAGCACCGCGGCCGAATTCTCGGGCGATCATTTCTGCTTCGTTTTCAAAGGTTACCAGTACATCGCCGATTTGGTTTTGCATAAAGGTACTGGTTGCTGCACGGCCGCCGGTGTCAAGGACAGGGGCTTGCTTAAACAACTTGCCAACAAACTCTTTCGCTTCTGCTTCGCTACCGCCATTTTTCAGTACATAAGCCCAAGCAGATAAGTAAGTGTAACGACCATTACCCGAGGTTTTTGGGTTAGGCACAATCACTTGCACGCCGTCTTTTAATAAATCAGGCCAGTCTTGTAGGTTTTTTGGGTTGCCTTTACGTACGATCAATACGGTTGCCGAAGTAAAAGGCGCGCTATTATTTGGTAAACGCTCGGCCCAGTTTTCTGGGATTAACTTGCCGTACTCATACAACGCATTGATATCTGTGGCCATATTCATGGTGATGACATCAGCTGGTAGGCCATCAATCACTGAGCGTGCTTGTTTGCTCGAGCCGCCGTGTGACATTTGAATTTGCACAGCTTGATTGCCTTGCTCTTGCCAGTGTTTTTGGAAAGCGGTGTTGTAGTCTTTATAGAAATCGCGCATCACATCATAAGAGACATTTAGTAGCGGTGCCGCTTGTAGGGTAGTCACACCGCTAAAGCTTAAGGCAAGAAGTGATGCAGCCAGCAAACGTTTCATATCGCGATCCCTTTGGAGAATAGGAGAAGGTCAACACTATAGGGAGCGATCATTATTCTGTAAAAGAATTAAAAGTAATTTTGATATTCCATTTAGAATTAAAAAAGCCCTCGCTAGGAGGGCTTTTCAAGGTTATGCAGGATCACATATTTGGATAGTTCGGGCCGCCAGTACCTTCGGGTGGGGTCCAGGTGATGTTTTGCGCAGGGTCTTTAATGTCACAGGTTTTACAGTGCACACAGTTTTGCGCGTTGATTTGGAATTTCTGCTCACCGTTTTCTTGTGTGACGATTTCATACACCCCTGCAGGGCAGTAGCGCTGCGCTGGCTCGTCATACATTGGCAAGTTCTTATCAAGAGGAATGCTTGCATCAGTCAGTTTTAAGTGACAAGGCTGCTCTTCTTCATGGTTGGTGTTGGACAGGAATACTGAGCTCAGTTTATCGAAGCTCAGCTTGCCGTCTGGTTTAGGGTAAGCAATTTTCTTCGACTCAGAGGCCGGCTTTAAGGTTGCGTAATCCGGTGTTGTGTCATGCAGAGTAAAGGGGATTTTACCGGCAAAGATATTTTGGTCGATATAGTTAAATGCACCACCTAACAATGCCCCATATTTATGGATGGCTGCACCAAAGTTACGACTGCAGAATAAATCATCATACAACCAGCTGGATTTAAAGCCATCGACATAAGCAGTGAGCTCATCACCACCCGTGCGGCCCTGTAGTACTGCATCAGCAGCAGCTTCGGCGGCCAACATACCAGACTTCATTGCAGTATGGTTGCCTTTGATTTTAGCGAAGTTGAGTGTGCCAAGGTCACAGCCGATTAAGGCTCCGCCCGGGAAGACCATTTTCGGTAATGAGTTTAGACCGCCTTTAGTCAATGCGCGGGCACCATAAGCGACACGTGTACCGCCTTCAAGGTATTGGCTCACTACGGGGTGATGTTTGTAACGCTGAAACTCATCAAAAGGTGATAAGTGAGGATTGCTGTACGATAGGTCAATAATTAAACCCACTGCCACTTGATTGTTTTCAATGTGATAGAGGAAAGAACCACCTGGGTTGTTGTCATCCAAAGGCCAACCTGCCGTGTGAACGACTAAACCTTCCTCGTGTTTAGCTGGATCAATGTCCCATAGTTCCTTGATACCAATACCGTAATGTTGCGCATCAGCTTCGTTATCGAGGTTGTAGCGTTTGAGCAGTTGTTTACCAATGTGGCCACGGCAACCTTCGGCAAATAAAGTATATTTGGCGCGCAACTCCATACCTGGCGTGTACATGCCTTCTTTCGGATTGCCTTCGCGATCAACACCCATATCGCCGGTTAAAATACCGTACACAGCACCGTCTTCATTGATCAGTGCTGATTCTGCAACAAAGCCTGGATACACTTCTACGCCGAGATTTTCTGCTTGCTGAGCGAGCCAGCGGCAAAAGTTACCCAAAGAAATAATATAGTTTCCTTCATTGTGCATGGTTTTAGGCACAAAGAAATTAGGGATTTTTTGTTCTTTTTCAGCATTTTTTAGTAAATAAATATCATCGCGTTTGACTGGTGTGTTGAGTGGAGCGCCCAGTTCTTTCCAATTTGGAAACAATTCATCAAGTGCGCGTGTTTCAAAAACAGCACCAGAAAGGATGTGAGCGCCGACTTCGGAACCCTTTTCTACCACGCAAACGCTGATCTCTTGACCGGCTTCTGCAGCTTTTTGTTTGAGTCGGCATGCGGCTGAAAGGCCTGACGGGCCTGCACCAACGATGACAACATCGAATTCCATAAATTCGCGTTCCACAAGCTATCTCCTAATCACGCTGTTCATTATTTTATTTTGGAAGGCTTGGATCTCTCACTAAAATTGGTGAGTTTTTTTTGTATTATATCCATGACTGCGCCGTGTTCCAATACAAACGCTCGTTTGAATTTATAAAAACCCTGTTAGAGTTCAATGCGAAGATGATCAGAAAGCCTGCATTGTTGTATTGACCGACTTAGGTCTTACGTTCAAGATAGCAGAAGTTTTGTGCTTATCTGATGGATTGGTTATTTTAATTCGCCCCAGCGCATCACTGGCCAGGCTTGTCTTGGCGACATTTTTTATTCACCCGAGATAACGAGGAATCCATGAAGGTTCTAGTAGCTGTCAAACGAGTGGTAGACTATAACGTCAAGGTTCGCGTTAAAGCGGACAACACTGGCGTTGATCTCGCCAACGTTAAAATGTCTATGAACCCTTTCTGCGAAATTGGCGTTGAAGAAGCCATTCGCTTAAAGGAAAAAGGAATTGCAACTGAAGTGGTTGTAGTCTCCATTGGCCCTAATGCTGCTCAAGAGCAATTGCGTACTGCGCTGGCTCTGGGTGCTGATCGTGCAATTTTGGTCGAATGCAATGACGAGTTGCGTTCACTGACTGTCGCAAAACTGCTGAAAGCAGTGGTTGATAAAGAGCAGCCACAGCTGATCATGCTTGGCAAACAAGCGATTGATAGCGATAACAACCAAACGGGTCAAATGCTCGGTGCGTTAACTGGTTATGCGCAGGGTACTTTTGCCTCTAAAGTAGAAGTCGCTGGCGATAAAGTTAATGTCACTCGCGAGATTGATGGTGGCCTACAAACTGTTGCGCTGAACTTGCCAGCCATTGTTACCACTGACTTGCGCTTGAATGAGCCACGTTATGCATCTTTGCCTAACATCATGAAAGCTAAGAAAAAGCCGCTGGAAATTATCACTCCAGATTCTTTAGGCGTTTCTACCGCATCCACCGTGACTACTTTGAAAGTTGAAGCACCGGCAACACGCAGTGCGGGCATCAAAGTGAAGAGCGTGGCGGAATTGGTCGAAAAACTGAAAAACGAGGCGAAAGTAATCTAATGGCTATTTTGGTTATTGCTGAACACACTAACGTCGCTCTGGGTGCTGCTACCCTGAACACCGTTGCGGCGGCCAAAGCTATTGGTGGCGAAATTCACGTACTGGTTGCTGGTGCTGGATCCGCTGCAGTTGCTGAAGCTGCTGCAAAAATTGAGGGTGTAAGCAAAGTATTGTCTGCGGATAACGCTGCATTTGCTTATCAACTGCCTGAAAACGTTGCCCCTTTAATTGCTGAAGTCGGTAAGGGCTATACGCATATCCTTGCTTCTGCGACGAGCAATGGCAAAAACATCATGCCACGCGTGGCAGCGTTGTTAGACGTTGATCAGATCTCTGAAATTATCGCAGTAGAAAGCGCTGATACCTTTAAGCGCCCAATCTACGCGGGTAACGCAATTGCTACTGTGCAATCAAGCGCTGCAATCAAAGTCCTGACTGTGCGTGGCACTGGTTTTGATGCGGCCGCTGCTGAAGGCGGCTCAGCGACTATTGAAGCCGTTGCAGTCGGTGGCGATGCTGGTATTTCTGCGTTTGTTGGCGAAGAGCTGGCGAAGTCTGATCGCCCTGAACTGACTGCTGCTAAGATCGTTGTATCGGGTGGTCGTGGCATGCAGAACGGCGACAACTTTGCAATGCTGAACCGTGTTGCTGATAAGCTTGGCGCTGCAGTAGGTGCTTCACGCGCGGCTGTTGATGCAGGTTTTGTACCGAACGATATGCAAGTGGGTCAAACAGGTAAAATTGTTGCGCCAGACCTGTATATCGCTGTAGGTATTTCCGGTGCGATTCAACACTTGGCAGGCATGAAAGATTCTAAAGTGATCGTTGCGATCAACAAAGATGAAGACGCGCCGATCTTCCAAGTGGCAGACTACGGTTTAGTGGCCGATTTATTCGATGCTATTCCTGAGTTAGAAGCTGCGCTATAAGGCCGGCTTTGCTACAAAAGAACCCGCTTTCGAGCGGGTTTTTTATGTAAAGGCAAAACTTAGTGCGCATGAATAGACTTTGATGGTCTTAACTTGCTTACGCAACAGTCATCTGCCGGTGTTAACCCATTGGCATAGCGCTTGATGGTCTGCAGCCGTGTAATATAGGCGCCTGATTAAACGAGTTAGATTCTGGGGTGTTATGAGCGGGCGATTGATATTCTGTTCTGTGTTTCTGGCGACACATGTGATGTTTGCCACAGCTCATGCGGGGCAGCAAGCATGCACAACGCTGATGGCTGTCGTGCACAGTCATGCCGAGCCGTATGATTGGCAGGCACCTGATACGGGTGCTCAACACGGTTTGAGTGTTGACTTTTTGCAGGCATTAGCCAAGCAAACACAGCTGACCATTAAAAACATCGCGACTAAAAATACCGAAAAAGCTTTGCGTGAAGTGCGCAGTGGTCGAGTTGATTTGATTATCGGAGTGCACAATCAGCCAGAGCAAGATGCACGTTTGGATTATTTATACCCCGCCTATGCTCAGCAGAACTACAGTATTTGGCTGCGTGCAGGTGAGCAGGTCTCTCTGAAACAATGGCCACAATTATCAGGTTTGCGCGGCGTACGAGCGTTAGATTCTAAAAAATTGCCTGATTTTGATACGCAGGTGCAGTTGCTTGCTTGGCCAATGCGCAGCGTGCAAGATAACAAAACTGCTACGCAAGAGGTGCTACAAGGACAGGCTGATTACTTGATTGCCGAACAGAATCGGCAACAGTTATACCTGCAAGAGGGTAATCTTTCTGATTTTTTTGAGGTTATTGAACCGCCTGTAGCAACGCATCAATTATTTGTCGCATTGTCAAAAGATTCAGCGTGTAATGATTTGGATATGCGTAACAAGCTCTCTAAAGCGCTGCTTGAGTTAACTAAGAGTGCGCTTGCGCAAAATCGTCTCAATGCTGTTATGCAGCAGTGGCAAACATTGCATTCGGGGGATTCCTCGATAAAAAGCGAATGATTTGTTTAATCATCTGATCGATCAAAAAAAGCCCAGCACGCATCACACGTACTGGGCTTTTTTATTGGTTTAGATTTAGCGTCTTTGTTGTAGCGCAGCAATCCGCACTTCTAAAGGCGGGTGGCTCATCAATAAACCAGCGAGGCCTTCTTTTAATCCGCCGCTGATGCCAAAAGCGATCAATGCTTTTGGCATTTCTGAGGCAACACCTTGTTCTGTGCGTAAGTGAGTCAACGCACTAATCATTGCTGGGCTGCCGGCTAAGTCAGCACCTGCTTCGTCTGCACGGAATTCACGGCGACGAGAGAACCACATAACAATAGTGCTGGCGAGTAAGCCGAGTACCAATTCAGCAGCAATGGTTGCGACAAAGTAGCCAATGCCACGTCCGTCTTCATTTTTCAACAAAACTCGGTCGACGAAGTCACCAACGATGCGCGCAAAGAACATGACAAAGGTATTCACCACACCTTGTAGTAAAGCCATAGTGACCATGTCACCATTGGCAACGTGACCTATTTCATGCGCTAAAACGGCTTTGATTTCGTCCGGAGAGAAGCGGTCGAGTAAGCCTTGACTGACGGCAACTAAAGCACTATTACGATTCCAGCCGGTAGCAAAAGCATTGGACTCATGCGAAGGGAAAATGCCCACTTCAGGCATACCAATGCCGGCTTGAGTTGCCAGCTGTTCAATGGTTTGTAATAACCATTGTTCTTGACGGGTGCGAGGCTCGCTAATGATTTGTGTACCCGTGCTTCTCTTTGCCATCCATTTTGAGATAAATAAGGATATCAGCGAGCCAGCAAAACCGAAGACTGCACAGAAAATTAATAAGTCGCCATAATTTTGTCCCGTGTAGCGGTCGACACCCAGCAAGCTGAGAGTAACGCTGGCAACCAACAACACTGCGATGTTAGTGGCTAAGAATAAAAAGATACGCATCATGTGCGAAAAGCTCCAAAAGACTAAACAGGTGAACTATATAAGGGTTACGCGGCTGCGCTGCAAGGGTGTGACTGTTGCAAACTATGTCAAGTGTGTTGCATTTAACGCTGGAAGAATACTTGCATCAATTCAATCACCTGTTCGCTGTGTTGTGCCTGCAATGCCTCGCGCAGCTGGTTCGCTAAACTGCCTTGCGGACGGCGGACACTGGGTGGTACTTCTGCAAGGGCTACGGGCAGTGGACTCACCGCGTTGCTCAAGCGTAAAAAAGCTTTTTCACAGAGTTCGATTTGATCTAAGGCTTCAAAACGAATGGTGCTTTGATAACGCAAATAGCCTTCTTCAGCGAGCCAGATAAAGGTACTTAAACAGCGCTGCTGTCGATCGCTGGGTAAGCCAAATTCATCAGGTTCCATATAGCCGATTAACTCATCTATATACAGCGTGGTCTTACTTGGAAAGGCCTGATAAAGCATTAATAGGCCTTTCGCTGCATCCTTGTAAAAATCGTCAATATGAAGATCCATGCATACTCACTGGCGATAGGTTTTTAAGAAATTGCCGATCCGCCCGATGGCTTGCTCCAGATCATCCACGCGCGGTAGCGTCACCACGCGGAAGTGATCCGGCCAAGGCCAGTTAAATGCAGTACCTTGAACAACTAAAAGTTTTTCTGATAATAGCAAGTCGAGCACGAATTTCTCGTCGTTATGAATAGGGCAGATTTTTGGATCAATTTTTGGGAAAGCATACAGTGCACCCATGGGTTTGACGCAGCTGACCCCCGGAATATCATTGAGCAGTTCCCAGGTACGGTTACGTTGCTCAAGTAAGCGACCGTTAGGTAGCACTAAATCATTAATGCTTTGATAGCCGCCCAGCGCAGTTTGAATCGCATGTTGTGCCGGTACGTTGGCGCACAAACGCATGTTAGCTAAAATATCTAAACCTTCAATATAGCTGCGTGCGCGGTGTTTAGGCCCAGAAATAACTACCCAGCCAGAACGGAAACCAGCGACACGGTAGGCTTTAGACAGACCATTAAAGGTCAGGCATAACACATCGGTGGCCAAGGAGGCTGTACAGATATGCTTGGCATCATCGTACAAAATTTTGTCGTAGATTTCGTCAGAGAAAACTACCAAATTGTGTTGGCGAGCCAGTTCAAGAATGTCGAGCAGCACTTCTTTGGAATACACCGCACCGGTTGGGTTGTTTGGGTTAATCAGAACAATGGCTTTGGTGTTTGAAGTGATTTTTGAGCGCATGTCGTCGATATCTGGAAACCAACCGGCTTGCTCATCGCACAAATAGTGCACCGGTTTACCTCCCGCCAAACTCGTAGCAGCGGTCCATAACGGATAATCAGGGGCTGGCAGCAACACTTCATCGTTGTTATTCAATAAGGCTTGCAAGACCATAACAATCAGCTCAGAGACACCATTGCCGAGGTAAATGTCTTCAATGCCCACGCCCTCAACATTCATTTGTTGGTAGTACTGCATGATCGCTTTGCGTGCGCTAAACAGACCTTTTGAGTCGCTATAACCTTGTGCTGTTGGTAAATTGCGAATCACGTCCTGCAGGATTTCCTCTGGTGCTTCAAAGCCAAAGGGTGCAGGATTGCCAATATTGAGTTTTAAAATGCGCTGGCCTTCGTCCTCAAGACGTTTGGCGTGTTTAAGTACTGGGCCTCGAATGTCATAACAGACGTTAGCGAGTTTGTTCGATTTGCTGAACTGCATGATGTTGAGTATCCCAAAAAAAGGTCAATAAGGGGGCGTTCTGTCGATAAAAAACGATTTTGAGCGCTGCCGCCGCATAAGTAGCTTGTGCGCTCTACGCTGCGCTTAATTTGCAAGTCATATAGAGGCACTTAAAGATGCCTATCATACGACTGTGCTGGCAAAGGTGAAAGGGAGCGGTACGCTTATCGCCCCGCTTTAATTGGAGAATGTGATGCAAAAGATTGAAAAGAGCGTAGAGGCGTGGCGCGAGCAGCTCTCAAATGAGCAATTTCGCGTTTGTCGTCAGGCGGGCACAGAGCGGCCTTTTAGCGGTGAGTATTGTTCGCCGAAGTTTAGCGGCGTGTTTCATTGTGTGTGCTGCGGGCAAGCGTTGTTTGATGCACAACATCAGTTTGATGCCGGCTGCGGCTGGCCGAGTTATTGGCAGGCGCTGACGCCAACCGCAGTGACCGAACATATAGATAACAGCCTAGGTATGCAGCGCGTGGAAGTGCTGTGTTCAGGTTGTGATGCGCACTTAGGTCATGTTTTTCCAGATGGCCCCGCACCGACTGGCTTGCGTTATTGTATTAACTCAGTGGCGTTGCAGCTTGAGCCAACGTCTGTTGACTGATCGATACTGTAGGTGGTCTTGACCGATCGTTTGCTGAAGGCTTGTGAAACCCTTTGCTGGAGAATGTTGTGTCCGAGTTAATCAATGAATTTTTACAGCGTGCCAATCAGATGCTGCAGCAAGTTGAACCCTTGCTGCCTAAACCGATCGAACCGATTGATTGGAATACTGTATATGCGGCAAGCTGGCAGCATAAGGGCAGTAGCCGCTTTTTTCGGTCGATTCAATTAGGTGCGGATATTCGCTTGGCTGATTTGTTGGGCGTGGATCAGCAGCGTGAGCAGTTATTGCGTAATACTCAGCAATTTATGCGTGGCTTTCCTGCTAATCATGCGTTGCTATGGGGTGCGCGAGGCACGGGCAAGTCGTCTATCGTACGGGCACTGTTGGCCGAGTATGCTGAGCAAGGTTTGCGCTTAATTGAGGTTGAGCGCAATGAGTTGGCTGATTTGCCTTTGATTGTTGATTCGTTAGCAGGCTTGCCGCAGCACTTTATTGTGTTTTGCGATGATTTATCGTTTGAGGCGGGTGAAGGCGATTATCGGATTTTGAAAAGCGTGCTGGATGGCTCCTTAGAACGCGCCCCAGCCAACGTACTCTTGTATGCTACCTCCAATCGCCGCCACCTGCTGCCTGAGCAACACAATGACAATCAGCATTGGCAACAGGGTGATGGCGGTGAGTTGCATCCTAATGAAGCGGTAGAAGATAAAATTGCCTTGTCGGATCGTTTTGGGCTGTGGTTGTCGTTTTATCCGTTTAGCCAAGAGCATTACTTAGACGTTGTTCAGCATTGGATTGCGGAATATGCGTGCTCTGCGCAGCTTAATTGGCAGTTCAATGAAGACGCCGCCAAAGAAGCCATCAGTTGGGCGACTGCTCGTGGTAATCGTAACGGACGTTGTGCGGCGCAATTTGCTAAACAATGGGTTGGTTTGCGGTTGTTAGAACGCTCTGAATAGCAAAAATGTATCTGGTTACTATGGAATACGCAGAGTGTATTGGGTTAATGCTGTGCAGGCTCTATACTGCGCGGCCCGTTTTTAAGAGGATATCGCTATGACCACACCGCATGTCGAACAACATTTGCAGCTGTTAGCACACTTGCGCACGATTTTAGTCGCAGTGGCCGACGCGGAAGTGGTGCCAGAAAATCATCATGCCTTATTTCTTGAACGCTTTGATGAGATGGTCGCGGACTTGCGTGAGAACAGTGAAGATCTTTATATAGGGCAGGAGATTATTAGCCAAGTGTTTCAGCGCTATCCGCAAATTGCCCATTTGGTGCCGCGCGACTTATTGTGGTTCTTTGGCGGCGATTGTTTACATTTTATGCCAGATGAAGAAATTGATAAGTATCAGCAGCTGGAAGAGCGTCGCTATCAGGCGTTAGAAAATGGTGAGGATTTTGATTGGAACCAAGAAATCCAGCTAATGTTCATGCCGCAAAAGAGCCCAGAGCACTGAAATATAAAGAATTTTTAAAAAATGCTTGACGTGTAGTTAGATGCTCCGTAATATGCGCGCCACTTCAAGCAATAAAGCAAATCGCCCAAGCTTAGAAGTTGCAAGCTGTAATAAGCTGAAGGATGCGTCCCCTTCGTCTAGTGGCCTAGGACACCGCCCTTTCACGGCGGTAACAGGGGTTCGAGTCCCCTAGGGGACGCCACTTTTTGCGGGAATAGCTCAGTTGGTAGAGCACGACCTTGCCAAGGTCGGGGTCGCGAGTTCGAGTCTCGTTTCCCGCTCCAAATTTGGCGTCAAGCTAAAAGAAAAAAGAGCCGAAAGGCTCTTTTTTTTCGCCTGTTGTTTAACCCCTTGATTTGATTGGGCTTGCTGCCTTTTATCTGAGCCATCCTGGCTGTGTTTTGTTTTTTCAGACCTGATTTAATCTGATTTATACGTTAATCATCCCACCTTAAATGCGTGCTAAATCGTGCTGTTTGGCAAACGGTGACCGATTGGTGACAAGCAGGCAAGTCACCGACCTGAGTGGTGACACCGACTCTGCTTTTGATTCTTTACTTATTTCTTCTACAGCATGACGAGTTTATTTTATTTAACTGCCTCTGCTAAAAAGTATCATGCACAGTTTTATGCTTAATACTGCACGCTTTGCATCCGTATACGGGCCTAAGAAGGGCCAATGAAGCGGGGTAGTAGGGTTTTAGATGAGTGGTTAGTGTGCAGTCGTGGGGATAAAAGCAAGCGTGCACGAATTGCCATAGTTTGGTTGGCTTGCTAAGGCTTAAAAAACTCAGTATAAGCAATGCTTTATGAATAGGTGAAGTAAATGAGCGCGGCAGCGAAGTGCGCATGCTTACTAATATAATGTTAGCTATCTAAGGAGTCCTCTGTGCAAGAAAGAGAAAAGTACGAAAATGGGTTATTAACTATTCGCTTTATTGGTGAAGATTTAGATAAGAGAGGAGTTAGCATTTATGACTTAGGTGAGTCTCTAATTGCGATCCAACGAATAGTAAATAAAGCTTATTTAGCAAGCGAAGATCGATTGGTAAAAGGAGCTTTCCCTAACAAAGAAGAACGACAGTTTTTATCATTGCAAGTTGGACAGAGAAAAAGAGCCTCTGATGCTTTTGCTCTGATTCCTATTTTAACTGATCCACATGTTCAACAAACAATGTATAAAGTTATGGATTGGGTCATTTCAGGAGTCGTTGGTTTTTATGTTGGCGATGTAATAACAAGAGTAAGAGAAGAGAAAGATCCTAATAAACGTATTCTAATTGGCTCTATTTTCACTGAAATTAGCGCAATTGTTAGTCGTATTACAGCTTCAGGTGGCGTCAGCGCTATTTCTATTGGTTCTCCTTTGCTCGAGAAAGAAACAATTGTTTCTTTCAACTCTGAAACTAAAGATTATTTGGTACAACTTAAAAATGAAACATACCTTGGAACTTATCAAGAAATAAAAGGCCGAGTGTATAAGTTTTATCCATCAAGTAAAATTGTTGGAATTAAAAGACCCGGTGGTAACACGGTAAGTGTATTCTTAAATGAAAAAGATTTTGAAGAAATTCGTTTTCTTAAAGAAACAAGTCCTGAATTTATATTTAAAGGTCATCCAATTTACAAACTTGGTGTTGAAACAAAAACAGTTGCTGAATTTGATGCATCTGAAATTGAATATTTTGTGAACGACGATAGCTAATCGGGTAGCCGAGGGTTTCTAGCCCTCAGCCCCCACAACACCCTGCATGCGGCTCCGCACAGGGCGTTTCACTGAGAATGATGAAGCTTAATCCAACCATCGCGTAATTCGTACAGACCCTGAA
>Ga0265295_1000248_pt1 | contig 111386 bp, 93 predicted proteins | sample Munlansysbiofilm_FD_192503 | JGI IMG/M metagenome (GOLD analysis project Ga0265295, IMG submission 192503) | Leachate microbial communities from a municipal landfill in Southern Ontario, Canada - Methane capture system biofilm | ecosystem: Engineered > Solid waste > Landfill > Unclassified ...
AGTTTTAACAACCCTAATTCTCATACGAAATTTAACCTTAGTGCGGTAAATTTAGTATTTTAAAATAAACCTAGACTGATTATGAGATGTTTATGACCGCACTAATTTTGAAGGGGACAAGTCAGGAGTTTGCTGTTGCCAAACCAACATCGTGCATTGAATAATTATTAATTTGGCCGTTAAGGGTTAATGTTTGCTTAGCTGTAGTAAATATGAGTAGTGATGCATCAACTGCCCACTCCCGATTACCGGGTGCAAGAGTATGCAGCATGCGCTGATAAGCCTCATTTCTTTCCCTGCTAACAAAGTGAAAGCGCCAAGGCTGCTCGTTATATGCGGATGGCGACCAACGGGCTGCCTCAAAAAGCAATTCGATTTCCTGCTTAAGCATTACTTTGGGGCTAAAAGCTAATCTGCTTCGCCTATTAGAAATTGGTGAAATAATGGTATTGGACATTTTGTTTAATATTTTAAATTGAATTTGTAAACAGTTTATAACAGCTAAAAGTTCAATATGTTACTTAACATGCAGGCTTTTAGGCAGAAATATTTGAAATGTAAAAAACTTACCTTAAAATTGTAACCAAATATTTTTAAACGGAATTATCTTATAAGTATCTATATATCAACGTTAAAACAACGACAACTATGATGACACCTAAAGATTACATGGACCGTGAGGATAAATACGGTGCACACAATTATCATCCACTTCCTGTAGTGCTAGAAAAAGGAGAAGGCATTTACGTTTGGGATGTTGAAGGCAAGAAATATTTCGATTTCCTTTCGGCATATTCTGCCGTTAACCAAGGACACTGTCATCCAAAGATTGTGAATGCAATGGTTGATCAAGCCAAAAAACTTACTTTAACCTCAAGGGCATTCTACAACAACGTGCTAGGTGAGTATGAAGAGTATATAACAAAATACTTTGGTTACGACAAGGTTTTACCCATGAATACTGGTGCTGAGGCAGTTGAAACCGCAATTAAACTTTGCCGCAAATGGGGATATCAGAAAAAGAAGGTTAAAGATAATGAGGCAAAAATTATAGTATGCGAAAGTAATTTTCACGGTCGTACCACCACAATCGTTTCAATCAGCACCGACCCAGATGCACGTGCCGACTACGGACCATATACTCCAGGTTTTATCACTATTCCTTACAACAATATTCCAGCCCTTGAGAAAGCTTTAGAGGATAAAAATGTGGTTGGTTTCCTTCTTGAACCTATTCAGGGTGAAGCAGGTGTTTTTGTACCCGATGAGGGATATCTGAAAAAAGCATATGATCTTTGTAAGAAGAATAATGTTCTTTTCATTGACGATGAGGTGCAAACTGGTATTGCCCGTACAGGAAAAATGTTGGCTTGTGACCACGAAGGTGTGCGTCCCGACATTCTAATCCTTGGGAAAGCTGTTTCTGGTGGTGTATTCCCTGTTTCTGCTGCTCTAGCCGATGATGATATTATGCTTTGCATTAAGCCGGGAGAACATGGTTCTACTTTTGGCGGTAACCCAATTGCAGGTAAAGTTGCCATTGCTGCTCTACAAGTTGTTAAAGATGAGAAACTTGCTGAGAATGCAGAGCGCCTAGGAAAAATATTTAGGGATGAGTTTAAGGCTATCAAAAGCGACATGATTGAACTTGTACGCGGTAAAGGATTACTTAATGCTGTTGTGATTCACAACAAACCAGGTAAAACTGCTTGGGATGTTTGTATTGCCATGGCCGAAGCAGGTTTACTTGCAAAACCAACCCATGGAAATATTATCCGTTTTGCTCCACCACTTGTTATTACCGAAGCACAACTTCGTGAAGCAATGAATATTATAAAGGCAGTTTTCAAGAAATTTGAATAATCTATACCTTTTATATATTAAGCCGTTTCCATTTAGGAAACGGCTTTTTTTGTGAAATGACATGGGCTATTAGGACACAAGGCTATACTCTAGTCCAGTTAATTTGCTCCAAAAATTTAAGGCTAATTAAAAAGATGTTTGAAGAAAAATCTATTGCCAAAACTCAGCCAAGGTTTAGTTTTTTTAATCTGTATTTCACGTTTTCAGATAATCTATCCAATAGATTTAAACCAATGTTCATAATCAACATCAAAAGAGTTAATGATCAAAAACTACTTAGCTATGAGGATAAAACTAATCATTCTAACTATGATTCTTGCATTTTTTAGCGCATGTAAAACACATACAGAGCAAAAAAAACCTGCTTTGGATATAAGCAATATGGACCTCTCTGTTAATCCGGGTGATGATTTCTACTCGTATGCAAACGGCACATGGATTAAGAATACCATTATTCCAGAGGACAAATCGCGCTACGGATCATTTGATATTCTACAAGAAGAAAACAACACTATTTTAAAGGAGATATTTGAGAAGGCTGCAAGCAAGAAGAGTGCAGCGAAAGGAAGTAGTTGGCAAAAAGTTGGTGATTTTTTCACATCAGGAATGAACACCGAAGCCATAGAGCTTAAGGGAATTGAGCCTATTAGAAAGGAATTAGATCAAATATCAGCTCTATCGACTACAGTTGAACTACAAAACCTTATTGCCCAACTTCACAGCAATAGGATATCGCCATTGTTCAATATTTATGCTGCCCAGGACAGAAAGAATACAACAAAAATTGTTGTTAACCTGAGCCAAGGAGGACTTGGGCTACCCGACCGTGATTACTACACCTCTGACGATGATAAATCGAAAGTACTGCGAAATGAATATCAACTGCACATTAAGCAGATTTTTAATCTTTTAGGTTACGATGAGGAACACGCTAAGCAGAGTACTGCTGAGGTAATGGGAATTGAGACAAGACTTGCAAACGCATCGTTTACAAGGATTGAGCGACGTGACCCCAACAAAACCTATAACATGATTAGCATTCAGGAAATGCAGCTAACTAGCCCACTATTTAATTGGGCGGAATACTTCTCAGGCATTGGAATTGAGGTGCCCAGCGAATTTGTAATAGACAATCCAAAATTCTTTGGCGAAGTATCAAAAATGTTATCAGAAACCCCTCTTGATAATTGGAAATCCTACCTTACATGGAATGTGATTAATCGATTCTCACCCTATCTTAGCTCATCGTTTGTTGATCAGCAATTCAATTTCTACGGAAAGGTTCTATCGGGCAGTGAAGTTAACAAGCCAAGGTGGGAAAGAGTTGCAGGTTCGGCAAACATGGCCATTGGCGAGTTAGTTGGCCAAATTTATGTAGAAGAGAATTTCTCCCCTGAGGCTAAGGATAAAATGGTTGAACTTGTTTCAAACCTTAAAGCAGTTTATCGCGATAGGATGCAGAATTTGGAATGGATGAGTGAAACTACAAAGGAAAGAGCTGTTGCAAAACTTGATGCCATGAATGTGAAGGTTGGATACCCCGACAAGTGGAAAGATTATTCAGACTACGAAGTTACACCAGATTGCTATGCAACAAATATTAAGAATGCCCTAAATTTTGGATTTAGGCAGAATATGGACAAGTTGGGCAAACCTGTTGATAGAACCGAATGGTTTATGACCCCACAAACTGTAAATGCATACTATAGTCCAACCATGAACGAAATAGTTTTCCCAGCAGCAATTCTTCAACCCCCATTCTTCAACCTTTATGCCGACGATGCTGTTAACTATGGCGCCATTGGAGTAGTTATTGGTCACGAAATGACCCACGGATTTGACGATCAGGGCAGAAAGTATAATAAGGATGGAAACCTTGAGGAATGGTGGGAGGCAGAGGATTCCGACAAGTTTAATGAACTTACCCAAACCATTATTGATCAGTACGAAGCCTTTGTTGCCATAGATGATATGCACCTTAGTGGAAACCTAACCCTTGGCGAAAATATTGCCGATTATGGTGGCCTTACCATTTCGTACCACGCACTACAAAAGTCGTTCGAAACAAATAAGCGACCTGCTAACATAGACAATTTTACTCCCGAGCAAAGATTTTTCCTATCATATGCAAATGTTTGGCGACAGGTTATACGCGATCAAGAACTTACACGCAGAGTTAAAGATGATCCGCACTCCCCTGGCAGGTTTAGGGTAAACGGCGCACTATTTAATATCAATGAGTTTTACACAGCATTCAATATTAAAGAGACCGATCCGTTGTATAGAACACCTGAAGTAAGGCCAACAATCTGGTAGTTGTACTTCCGAGTTATTATACAGAAAGGCTCTATGAACTCTGTTCGTTGAGCCTTTCTTCATTTATCTCCAATATCACTTGATCTTCGCTATTGGTAGGTATTCTACAGGTACTCCCAACGCAAAGCCTAATCATATTATCGCTTACTTTGAGCTTTGATAAGGGTATTTCAGACTTTATAGTATTTAAAAATGGAAGTACATTGGGCCTGTGGGAAGCTGACATAACCTTATCCAGCATTGATTTCCCTTTATCGCCACTAGAGAAGACTTTAGCTGGGCCCAATTCGAAATTCAGGAGTAAGCTCGCCCACTTGTAAATATAGGGCCCACCACGTTCAACCTGCCCACTAATATTGGCTCCCATCTGCTTTGCCATATCACCATAAACATCGTTTAAAAAGTAAGCACCTAGTGTTTGAAGGTTGTGGGCCATTACAGCGCCTGAAGAGGGAATAACGCCATCTGTCAACTCCATTTTACGCACAATAGTATCGCTATACTTTATATTGGTGAAGTAGAACATACCCGATTTTTCGCAGTAGAAATGAGCAATTACATAATCTGTAAGAGTTTTTGCTTTTAACAGCCAGTGCTCATTGAAGGTAGCCTGATAAAGCAGAATATACGCATCAATAAGAAAAGCATAATCATCGAGAAATGCAGCAATAGAAGTTTTTCCTTTACAGTAAATTCTAGTTAGTGAGCCATTATCATTAATCAAGTACTTTTCAATAAACCCTGCCGTTTGGATAGCTAAGTCTAAAAAACTTTCATCATTAAAAGTGATATATGCATCAATAAGCCCCTTGATGGTAAGAGCGTTCCACGACAGGATCTGCTTATCGTCAGTTGAAGGCCTAACCTTAGAGTTGCGATATTTGAGCATAACCTGCTTAAGCTTAGCCTGCTTCTGAATAACATACTCTGGATCAACACCAAAAACACATGCTGTTTCCTTGGGTGTTGAGGCTAACCTAAGTGCACTTCGTCCATTAAGGTTGCCAGAGGCAGAAACCCCGTATAAAACGGAAAACATTTCAGCATCTTCCCCAAGAACCTCATCTACCTCATCCTTTAAAAATGTATAAAAGCGTCCCTCCTCTCCTTCACTATCAGCATCAATAGCGCTATAATAACCACCCTCAGGCGAGCGCATTTCACGTTTTAAAAAATCTACCGTTTGGTAAACAATTTTCTTATAATTCTCATCCTTAAAATACCTGTAGGCCTGAGCGTAAAGACTCATCATTAGAGCGTTATCGTATAGCATCTTCTCAAAATGAGGAACATGCCACATCTCATCGACACTATAGCGAAAAAAGCCTCCTCCTATATGATCGTAGATTCCGCTCTGAGATATTTTGCGCAGTGTAAACGCAACGTGATCGCGCACTTCATCATTACTATATGCCCAAGCATAGTGCATAAGAAACTTTAGTGACTTTGGCATGGGAAATTTGGGGGCACCCTTGAGCCCTCCATACCTTTCGTCAAAGTGTTTTTGCCAATTGGTAATTAGGGCCATAAGGCTATTTGCATAGGTTGATTTTATCTCAGATTTTTTTGTGATAATCTCAGTTTGGGATATGCCCTGTATTAGTTCATCAGCAACTTGATTAACTCTTTTCGGTTCTGACATCCAAGTAAAATGGAGGCTTTTAAGTATATCGAGCCAAGCAATGTCAGGGAAATAGGTGCCACCATAAACTGGCCGGCCATCTGGCAGTGCAAAGCAGTTTAAAGGCCAACCTCCAGAACGAGTGATTATCTGCACAGCATTCATGTAAATTTGGTCAACATCTGGGCGTTCCTCCCTATCGACCTTAACGCATACGTAATGACTGTTCATAAATTCGGCCACCTGAACGTTTGAGAAAGCTTCGCGCTCCATTACATGACACCAATGGCAACTGCTATAGCCAATACTTATAAGCATTAGCTTATTCTCTTGCTTTGCCTTCTCAAAAGCCTCATCACCCCAAGGATACCAATCAACAGGATTGGAAGCATGCTGAAGCAAGTAAGGGCTAGACTCCTTGGATAGACGATTCAGAGGTTGTGACATATTGATAGAAATATTACATTTTTTGTTTTAATTCATTGTTTTAACAAAATGGCACTGCATTTGTTGAAAACAAGAGAAAATTATACAAGCATTAAGAATAATCTTTTATACTTTTGGGTTGTACAATAGGGATAATATTGATATTAATTCACAAGATTTAAACTAAATACACAATTAGAATGAGAAGCCTTTTTTTTATACTAATAGCATTATTAGGAATTTCGCTAAGCGCATGTTCGCAGGATAAGCAAAAAACTTATAGGATTGAGGTCAACCTAAGCGATTTAAAGGATACCACCCTACTGCTAGGATATCATTTTGGTGAGAAAAAATTTATTGCTGATACAGCACAATTAGATTCTAAAGGGAAAGCTGTTTTTACAGGCGATACACTGCTCCCTGGCGGAATGTACATTGTAGTGCTCCCCCAGCGCTCCTATTTTGACATACTTGTTGGAGATGACCAGAACTTTAGCCTTTCAACATCTTCTACTAACTCACTTGAGGAGTTAGCTTTTATCGGCTCACCAGAAAATACTGCCTTTGCAAACTACCAACGTTTTATGGGTAATAAGCAAGGTCAGATGAACCAATTGCGCACAGAACTTCAGCAAAACGAGGGGAATATTGAAAAAGAGAAAGAGATATCCGAAAAAATAAAAATTTTGGATAAAGAGGTTAATGCCTATTGGGATAAAATTATTAAGGAAAACCCCAACACATTCTTTGCCAATATCATAAAATCGTTAAAACCCGTTGAATTCCCAGAATTTAATATCCCCGAAAATGCAATAAACGCCGATTCGCTAAGATGGGTATTTAGCTATCAATACAATCAACGCCACTTTTTTGATAATATCGAACTTACCGATAGCAGGTTTATCCGCACCCCATTTTTTCAGAGTAGGCTTGATACCTATTTTGATAAAATTCTGCTTCCCCTACCCGATACAATTATTGCCTATGGCGATAAGTTAATTAACCAGGTTAAGGGAAACCAGGAGATGTTTAGGTACATTGTTGCACACCTATTCTCAAAATACCAAAACTCTGCCATTATGGGCATGGATGCAGTATTTGTTCACCTAGCTGAAAAATATTACCTGTCGGGTGAGATGAAAGACGTTAGCGAAAGCCTAAAACAAAAAATTGCTGAACGAGTTGCCGACCTAAAACCAAACCTTATTGGGCAAATTGCACCAAACATTACCATGCGTGACTCAAATAATAAGTTCCGCGATTTGCATGCTTTAGAAGCCAAAGTAACCATTATGTACTTTTGGGAACCTGGCTGTAGCCATTGTAAAAAGGTTACACCCGAACTCAAGAAATTGAACAATAAATATAAGGATAAAGGGGTTAGTGTATTTGCAGTTTATACCCAAGGAGAGCAAGAAAAATGGTTGGAATATATAAAGACAAACGAGCTAAACTGGATTAACGTTTGGGATCCATACCGCTCTACCAATTACCACAAACTTTACGATATCTATAGTACTCCAATCCTTTACATCCTCGATAAGGATAAAAGAATTATTGCAAAACGTATCGGAATTGAATCGTTGGAGAGGTTTATTGAGGAAGAGTTGAAAAAATAGGATCAAAGCATTATACTACAAAAGGCAGGGGTGATATAATGTCTCTGCCTTTCTCATTTTTTTATGGTTTACCCTGCATTAACCTTTTAGAAAGTTCCGTTAAGCTATAGGCCTCAAAGTGTAAAATGCCATTGGTATAAACCTTCCAACTATGCCTATTATCTTTTAAGCACTCAACCCTAAGCCCGCTTTTCGGTTTGGCTGTAATAGTATAACCAAGCCTCTCTAGCATCTTCTTAGTCCAAAAGAGGGCGTCATCCTGCCCTTCAAGGGCAATTTCATCAATTGCTTTACGATGATTTTTGAATACCCCCGTTTCTCTCTCAAATACAATGTGACTATTGCCTAACAGCTTATCAAAATGACTATTAAGCACAATGTCTTCGGGGCATCCGGAGATAAATCCAGTATCAAGCATCATCCAAATTGTATCGGCCTCAGTAATGGCTCCCTGCAGGTCGTGGGTTGAATATATAATGGTTTTACGCTGATTTCGGGCAAGGTTGGATAGCAACCTTACCATCTCAAATTTATTGGGCAAATCGAGGAATGCAGTAGGCTCATCGAGCAGGATAATGTTTGAATCCTGTGCCAAGGCAAATGCAATCATTGCTCTTTGTCGCTCTCCATCGCTAACCGTGGCAATATCCCTATTGGCCAAATGCTCAATACCAACCAACAAAAGCGCATTATCCACAACCTCCCAATCGGATAGGCTTAGTGATTTTGACCAACCCAAATGGGGAAATCGAGCCAATGATATAAAATCGCGAATAAAAAGGTTAGGGATTCTAACCTGCTCCGAGGGCACATAAGCAATTAACTTTGCCTTTTGGGTTCTACCTATTTTTTTTAATGGTAAGGTTTGTAAATTAACTGCTCCCTCTAAAGGTTGCTGCGAACCAATAATGGTGCGAATGAATGTGCTTTTTCCAATACCATTTCGCCCTATTAGCGCAATAAATTCTCCCTTGTGAGCATCAACAGAAAATGCAGGGAGCAACGGATTACTTCTGTCATAACCTAATAATAAGTGCGATATAGAAATGGGATTGTTCATTCTATAAATTATAACCCTGTAAATCGTTTGTTTTTAAGCACCACATAAATAACAATGGGTATTCCCATAAGTGCCGCCACCGAATTTATGGGCAACGAAATACTTTGCCCCGGAAGTTGCGAAATTGTGTCGAGAACAAGTAAACAAATACTTCCTAAAAGAATTACACCAGGAAGCAACACAGCATGGTTAGCGGTACGAAATATCAGTCGCCCAATATGAGGTATTGCAATTCCAATAAAACCAATGGGCCCGCAGAAAGCGGTTACACCACCAGCCAAAAGGCTAGTTGATAAAAATATCATTGTCCTCGACAATCCCATGTTCAACCCTACCCCTTTGGCATAAGTATCGCCTAGCTGGATTACGTTTAGCATTGGTATAGATATCAGCGACATAATTAGGCCTATACCCACAATGGCCGTAAATACATGCAGCTGCATACCTGCAACAGAACTAAGACTACCCATTGTCCAAATAACAAAAGACTTTAGCATAGACTCGTTGCTAAAAAACTGCAGAATACTAACCAGTGCCGATGCAGCAGAACCAAACATCATCCCCAGGATGAGTATGGTCATAATATCTTTTACCCTTATAGAAACAGCCAGAATAACAAATAGAACAACCATTGAGCCAGCAATTGCAGCACCCGCCAGTGAAAAACTTGCGAGTAAGCCAGTAAGTTTTACCGAAGCAATTGACGAAAAGCCTAGGAGCATAACGGCAACACCCAAACTTGCTCCAGAACTTATACCTAGCACGTAAGGTCCAGCCAAGGGGTTTCGGAAAGTTGTTTGCATCTGCAGTCCGCTAACCGAGAGCGCTGCTCCTGCCACAATAGCTGTAATAGACTTGGGCAACCTAAAATTGAATATAATAGTTCGCCAAAGCTCATTATCACTATCACCAAAGAGAATATTTAAAGCCTCTTTTGCAGGAATATGGATTGAGCCAAGAAGTAGATTCAGAATAAAGGAAACCAGCAACAGGATACCCAGTATACTGAACAACAAAACATTGCGTTTTGTGAGTATCCTCGTTCCTGCAAGTTTACTCATCTCTAGTTGAGTTTTTGGTAATAGATAAACTCATGCTCAATGCTGTTGGGGTGAAATATCTTAACTAAATCGCTAAGTAAAACATGGGGGTTTACCACGCCCGACTCCCAAAAATCGTTTCCTCCTTTAGCATTGGTTAACCTATTGTTGTTATATACCTTTCCATTAATTAGAGCAGGAAATTGCTTTGCCATGGGAAAGTCAGATACAATTTCGTTTAAAGTATTTGCGGTTCCGGTATTCAACCAATAATCGGCTTTTAAGCCGAACTCTAGGGCCGATTCGAGGTTCAATGGAGTAGAGTTTGTTCCTTTCAGATGCGATAATGCATATTGACCACCAGCATCCGTAATAAGTTTTATCATATAACTATCGTTACCAGGTACATACCAAATATCTTTCCATGGAAGGTTTAAAAAAACAGTTGGCCTGTTTTCAGAATCAGGCACTAGGCTTTTTACCTCATTATAACTACTCTCAATATCTTTAAAAAGCGAATCGGCAAGAGTAATATTATCAAAAAACAAGCTGAAAAACTTAACCCATTCGGCTTTGCCCAAAGGCGTTTCCTCAAGGTAATCGGCAACAAAAACCACTGGAATACCTAGGTCTGTAAATTTTTGAATGTAACCCGCCATCTCGGCACCAACTCCATATGCAAAAACCACATCGGGCTGAGTGGAAACCAACACCTCATAGTTTATGGCTTGATCGAATCCAACCTCGTACAGCAAACCCTTTGCATTACGATTATGTACGCGAGAATTCGTGACTAAATTCACACCTGAAACGCCCACAATTGCATCCACTTTATTTAGCAAATCGATGTAGGCAATATGCGTTGAGGACAGACAAACAACCCTGTCCACAGGAAAGGGGACAATAGCGTTATTTTTTAGACTATGTTGGGTTATAGTTGAATCTAAAGTATAGGTGTACTCTATTTGGCTAGCCCCTTGCCAAGGGTTAAAAACGCTGATTATGTAGCCGTTTTGTATACTTGTATAGGAGAATCGCTTTGCATATTCTGGCTTATTAATCAATAATAAGTCTGATAAAGTACCTTTCTCTTCAACTCCTTGATAAATACAGGAAATGTTAAAGGTGCAAGCAAAGAAACCAAACAGAAGTATGCTGCGCATTTATTTTTGTTTGCGAAGATAATCAAATAAACAAAGCGATTAAAACAAGGGTTAGATAAGTTCGTAAAAACTAAGTGTATAAATCTCTGATATTCTAATACATAACAAACTGTAAATAAAGTTAGAAACTGCAAAGAATGTAATTGTTTAAAATTAGTAGTAAATTAGCAAAAGCTTCCTTTAACAAGAATTGCTTTAGCCCTAAAAAAACCTAATGATTAGTTCAGATAACTTTAATATTTCTATCCTTAACAATTTAGCTGTTCCTATATGTATAGCAACGCTAGAAGGAAATATTTTGTGGGCAAACACACTGTTTACCGAAGTTTTTTCATGTAACAACAGCGACGTAAAGGGATATATATTTAGTATTTTTCCAACCATACTTTCCAATTCCAACAATTTAAAAAACTTTAAGGATAAGGGTTTGACTCACGTTAAAATCGATAAAAATAATATTGTCAAATATTATAGCATTGGGGTCACCCCAATTATTTCAGAAAATACTGATTACTATATTATTACGGCAAATGATAAAACAGAACTGGTGCGAGGGCAAAAAACAACAACGCTGCTACTCAACCTCACCCGAGCCGAAGAGGAAAGCCTAAGTTTTGATGAGCTTTTTAGCCTGGTTCAGCATGAGCTAAACGCAATTATGGATGCTCACAACATGTTTGTTGTACTTTGGGATAAGCTACGGCAAAAACTCACCCTACCCTATTTTATTGATGAATTTGATCTATACGACGATTTTCCAAAGGGGAAGACGTTAAGTGGATACGCTATAGAAACTGGTCAATCGCTTCTGTTAAACGAAAGCGATATTATTAGGTTAAAAAATGAGGGTGTGATTGAGACTATTGGAACACCTGCAAAATCGTGGATGGGTGTTCCTTTGCGAAACCAAATGGAAGTAATTGGTTTAATGGTGCTTCAAAGCTACAAATCGGTAAATGCGTATAGCCTAGATGATTTAAAAATATTACAATTTGTGTCAGCCCAAATATCCATATCAATTAAACGAAAGGAGAATGAGCAAAAGCTAAGGCTATCGAAAGAGAGAGCTGAATTAGCCGATAAACTTAAAACATCATTCTTGGCCAATATGAGCCATGAGATCAGAACTCCAATGAACTCTATTATTGGATTTTCTGAACTGATTACCCGCAAGAGCATACCTCAGGAGAAAAAAAATGTTTATGCCCAATATATTAGCAATAGCGGTAAATCTCTACTTGCCCTAATTGATGATATTATTGATATTTCAAAAATTGATGCTCAGCAGCTTAAAATTATTAAATCTCATGTTCAGATTAATCCAATGCTAACCGAACTGCTTGATTATTACAATAGTTTTAAGAACGAGAACAACAATTCGAACATAGTTTTAAAAAAGTATTTTGCCGTTGAAGATGATAGTTTCACGCTTTTATGCGATTCTGTACGATTAAGACAAATTCTTAGCAATCTGATTAGTAACTCCATTAAATTTACTGAGAAGGGATTTGTTGAAGTGGGCTACCTACTTCCCAATAACGCCACCATACTGTTTTACGTTAAGGATACAGGAATAGGAATTGAAGCAGAAAAAACCGATGTGATTTTTGATAGATTCCGTCAGGCAGATGACTCTACAACTCGTAAATACGGGGGTACAGGTTTAGGACTTGCCATTTCGCGAAAGTTGGTGCAGCTCATGGGCGGTAATATTTGGGTAGAATCCGAAGTAGGGAAAGGAACAACTTTCTTTTTTGGCCTGCCTTTAATCATTGCAAGTAAAAGCGAAACAATACTTCAGAACATCCCGAAAAAAGAATTACCGAACCCTCTTAATACAAAAACAATACTAATAGCGGAGGATGAAGACATCAACTTCTTCTTCTTGCAAGAGGTTCTATCGCATACTAAAATCAACATTATTAGAGCATATAACGGTAAAGAAGCCGTTGAATTGGTTAAGAAGAACAACGACATTGCCCTTATACTTATGGACATTCAAATGCCCGTGATGAATGGCTACACTGCAACTCAAGAGATAAAGAAGATTAAACCACATCTGCCAATAATTGCACAAACTGCCTACGCTATGGCAGAGGATAGAGCTAAAGGTGAAAGAGCTGGATGCGATAACTATTTATCAAAGCCAATTAAACCAAGCGATTTGCTAGAATCGGTAAAACAGTATCTGAGTGGAAGCAAGAGTTAATTCCCTATCCTAGTCCTCTCCCTTTTTCTCCCCATCTCTCTTGATCCGTAATTCATATAAATCGCTTCGCCTATCCTTCATATTTCTTACACTCCCGTGGCTATGTAATTCCTTAAGCAAATCTAAATCCACATCAACAATAAGGGTCATCTCAGTGTTTGGAGTTGTTTCGGCTTTTATGCTATTGTTTGGGAAGGCAAAATCTGATGGAGTAAACACGGCCGATTGAGCATACTGAATATCCATATTATTAACCTTGGGCAAATTACCCACACAACCAGCAATGGCCACATAGCACTCATTCTCAACAGCGCGTGCCATTGCACAATTCCGTACCCGCATGTATCCATTCTGAGTATCAGTTAAAAAGGGCACAAAGAGGATATTCATCCCTTGGTCAGCCTGAAGTCTAATGAGTTCAGGGAACTCAACATCGTAGCAAATTACAACACCAACCTTACCGCAATCAGTGTCAAAAACCTTAATCTCGTTACCGCCAACCATCCCCCATGCTTCGCGCTCGCTAGGAGTAATATGTATTTTACGATACTCATCAACTAATCCATTGCGATGGCATAGGTATGAAACGTTCTGTAAATTCCCATTGCCATTAACATAGGGCATTGATCCTGTAATAATGTTTATGTTATAGCTTACAGCAAACGACTTAAAACTCTCGAGCAGGGGTGCTGTGTATTTTGCCAATTCTCTCATGGCCTCGGCAGTTCCCATATCGTTGTAGGGCGCCATTAAGGGAGCATTAAAAAATTCTGGAAAAAGGGCAAAATCGGATTGGTAATCGCTAACCGCATCAACAAAAAACTCAATCTGCTCAATCAGCGAATCGAATGAATGGTGTGATCGCATTTGCCACTGAACTAATCCTAGCCTAACGATTGTTTTTGACGCATTTATGGTGTTCTCTTCTTTTTCGTAATAGATATTATGCCACTGTAAAAGCGTAGCATACTCTAACGACTCCGTATCCCCAGGTAAATAGTTTTTTAAGATTTTTTTTACGTGAAACCCATTCGACATCTGAAAGGTAAGTACAGGATCGTAAATCTCCTTAATTTCAACCTTATTTAAATATTGCCTTGGGGTATACTCGTTGGCGTGCTCCTTATAGTTTGGCATTCGCCCTCCTGCCATAATTACTCTTAAATTCAAGTTTTCGCACAATTCCTTTCGAGAATCGTAAAGCCTACGGGCCAATCGTAATCCGCGATAATCGGGATGCACAAATACCTCTATGCCATATAGCACATCACCCTCAGCGTTATGTGTACTAAAGGTGTAATTCCCTGTTATCTGCGCATAGGTGTGGTTATCTCCAAACTCCTTGTAATCTACAATTAACGACAAAGCGCAAGCAACAACTAAGCCATTTACCTCAATACAAAGTTGACCCTCTGGAAAGATATTTAGCAGTTTTCTAATCTGCCCCTCCTCCCAATGCAACCCGCTCAAAACTGGGTATACCTTCTGCATTGCCTCCTTTAGTTGGATATAATCGTTAAGTTGAAGGTTTCGTAGGTTGACGCGAAGATCTTTATTTTTCATGAAAAAATATTTTGTTGATTTAATGGTTCAATGGAACTTCCATGCTTACGCTCAGCTGCTTTATTTATTATTAATATTCTACTATAAGGATATTACTTGTTAGTCTAAAAGAACCCTACTCAGCGTAGATTTGTTCTGTACCAATCGCCTTATATATCAGTTCCTGAATTTCTGTCCTTACATTACTCTTTGTTAGTTTTGTGTTCTCTGAATCGGGGAAAATCCTATTTGATATAAAGATATAAATTAGGTTATAAGCCGGATCGACCCAAACAAATGAACCTGTAAAACCCGAATGACCATAGCTTAGCGATGTAGCACTCCGGCACGCAGGGCTAATTTTATTTAGGTCAAACTCTGGTTTATCAAAGCCTAAACCTCGCCTAACGCCATTTACGCAGTTAACACAACTTGTGAAATACTCTATCGTATTGGCAGGCAAAAAGCGCTCATCGCCATACTCTCCCTTGTTCAAATACATCTGCATTAGTTTGGCTAAATCGTTGGTATTTGAGAAAAGCCCTGCATGACCCGATTTGCCCCCTAGCATAGCAGAAGCAGGATCGTGTACATTTCCCCAAAGGAGTTGCTTACGGAAATAGACATCATTTTCGGTTGGAGCAATTTGTTCAGTGGTGTATCTGGTAAGGGGATTGTAAAGAGTATGATCCATCCCAAGCTTGTCGTAAAAGCTTTTAGTCACATACTGGCTAGGTTGCTCATTAAGCATCTCTTCTAAAGCCCAGTATAGCATAATAAACCCCAAGTCGCTATATCTATACTCACCTTTTGCCTTAATTGGAGTAGTTGTAATCCAAGTATAAATACTATCCTTTATCCAGTTTGCAGAGTATAGGCCACGAGCCACCTCATTAGGAAAAGCATCGGATTGATAGTTTTGATAATACTTAAACGATGGGTTTGTCTGTAACCCCATATACCTATTTCGCGAAAGAAAATATGGGTAAGACTCTGAGAATTTTCCGTTTATTACGGGTTGGTTTGGCCAAAGCGAAGTCATTGTCCGCTGATAGAAAGGAATCCAAGCAGTTAAACCCGATTGATGAAGAAGTATATCGCTAATGCGTATTTTGGCATATTCTGATGTGTCCGGGAACTGCAAATACGAACCAAGATTCTTTTCCAAATCCAACCTACCCTTTGAGTACATATCCATTACTAAAGGCAATGTGGAAGCAATTTTAGTAATCGAAGCAATATCGTAGATTGAATTTGACTCAACCTTATACTTTTCGGTATCGTAAGTAAAATTGCCAAAACTTTTGTTGTAGATAACTGATCCATCCTTTGCAACAAGTATCTGCATCCCTGGAGCTGCAATGTTTTTAATGGTATTGTAGGCTAGTGAATCAATCCTTTGAAGATCGGTTGATTTAACACCAAATTTTTCAGGGATTGAGTATCCTAATCGAATTTTCTTACCCGAGTCAAATCCGCTTCCAACCACAAATGAATTCTCAATTGATACAGGCAAACGCCCAAAGGCTGTTATACCTCCAAAGATAAGTTGGGCCGTAAGACTTTGGGTTATTGGAGAATTATCGTAAGCAATCACAAGGCCATCGTAAATGGCAGGGTTATTTAACTTCCCTAAAGCGTAGGGCGTACCAAAAAGGGCTAATATGGTACGTTTTGTTTGAGCAACTTTACTGAGAAACTCTGCTACCCCTGGCGAAACATTAAAATTTTTAATAGGGCTCGATGATAAGCAGTGATAGCCAACAACAACCAAATTATGGTTTGCCAATTTATCTAGTAAACTATTCAATTCTTGCTCTGATGGGGTTGCACCAATAGAAAATGAGGTTATTGGTGAGTAAAGTTTAAGTTGATCATTAAAATGAGCCCCTTGCCCTTCGCCAATCTCAACATAGGCGATGTTTAACACATCTATACCTCGAAGTGGGATTATATCATCGGTATTGTTTAGCACGGTGATTGCCTGCTCTACAATTTGCTGAACTAAATACTGTGAGTTAGGTGTATTAAGATCATCTATTAAGCCATCAATTTTAATAGGTTTGCGCCGGTAAAGTCCTACTCGATATTTTGCCTGAATAATTTTTCTACACCTGGCCTCAATCTCCTCGACAGGAAACTTATTCCTTTTTACCAAATGTTCAATCCTTGTTATCGATTCAACAACCTCTGACGGGAAGAGAAGAATATCGTTACCTGCCATAAGTGCCATAATATTCACATCCTTAGCCTTTCGGCCTTCAGAAACACTTTTCATGTTCAGAGCATCGGTAATTACAAGTCCACTAAAGTTAAGTTCATTCTTTAGCAGTGAGTTAACCACATTATTTGAAAGACTTGAGGGAGTATTTTTGTGAGATTCCAAGGAAGGAATCTCCATATGCCCAACCATTATGCTTGCCACTCCATTGCGAATAAGCTGACGGAATGGGTAAAGTTCGAGGCTATCAATACGATCGTATGACTGTTTAAGCAACGGCAAACTAAAATGCGAATCGGTATCGGTATCGCCATGCCCAGGAAAATGTTTTGCACAGGCCAATACACCATTATCCTGCAAGCCTAACATATAGGCTAAACCTTTCTGGGTAACCTGTTCTTTATCCTCACCAAAAGCGCGAGTGTTTATTACCGGGTTTTGGGGGTTGTTGTTGATGTCGATAACTGGTGCAAAGTTTATGTGAACACCTAAACGCCTAAGCTGTTTACCAATATCAGCACCCATGTGGTATACTAACCTATTATCATCCATTGCACCAAGCATCATTTGCCTTGGGTACGAAATGGTACTATCTAAACGCATGCCTAGCCCCCACTCTGCATCAATAGATATTAGTAAAGGTACCTGAGCTAAACTTTGGTAATAGTTTGTTTGCTGCGCTTGCCTAACGGGGCCACCCTGAAAAAAGCACAGACCCCCAATTCCTTCATTCTTAATAAGTTTAGACACTTCATCTATATGCTCATTGCTACCATTTGAGTATGCAGCAACCATGAATAGCTGCGCTATTTTTTGCCGAAGGGATAAGCTGTTCATCACCGAGTCGATCCAATGTATTGCTGTTTCATTTTCAACATTAGCAAGACTAGGGCCCACATTGGAATATAAAGTAGTGAATTGCAAAAAAAAGGCTATAATAATAGCCCCACAGTAAAAAAGTTGCTTACGCATAGGTATTAATTTAGAAAGATTTAAGGTGACCAAGCAAAATCTAAGCAAATATAGCATTCACAAGTTACTTTATACAGTAAAACCAGATGATTTTATTTACAAATAAAATGATACTAACAAGCTATAATGGTATTTTAGGCTAGAACGAAGCACTTGATTCTTCACTCGTTGAATGGAATATTTATAGTATGGTTTATATGATGCTTTTACGTTAGCATGCCCCAAATAACCCGATTGGCAAAGGATAAATTGGCATACAATGAATACCCTTCTTGAGATTCTCTACCTAAATTGCATTAAAAAACTATTGATTAATTCAGTATTTTATTCAATTGGTAATCTACAACTTATCTTCAAAAATTAAAATTTGATTAAGAGCTTATGTTTTTTAACACTATATTTGAACCCTGTTACAATAATGAACGTTTGTACAAAAGAACTTCTAAAACATATTGAACAACTAATTAGGATTAGGAGTTAACTATAAGGTAAAAACAAAATTAAAGAGATGATAAATTTTGAAAACAAGGAGAAACTTGCAGTAATAACAAAGGATAAAAGTTATAGCTATTCCGAGCTATTATGCTTAATTGATTCATACTCCCAACTATTCCACAATCAAAATTTCGAGAGAATTGCCATTTACTCTGAGAATAGGATTGATTGGATTGCCGCATTTTATGCTGGCTGGAGAAATAATTGCGAGGTTGTTCCAATTGATTATCTAGCATCTACCGAAGATGTTAGTTTTATAATTGACGATTGTAAGCCTAACCTAATATTTATTAGCTCTGAGCTAAAACGTAAGGTTGATGAAATATCATCACAACTGAGCTTTACACCAAACATTTACTATTTGGGGGAATTAGAATTACCCCAGCCGAGTCAAGACTTAATGTGGGAACAGCCTCAGGATTTTGAGAAAACAGCTGTAATAATCTATACCTCGGGAACAACGGGTAGCCCTAAAGGGGTTATGCTTTCATACAAGAACATAATTTCAAACCTCAATGGTGTTTCAAAAGAGGTTGAGATATACAAGCCAGACCGACAAGTTTTAATGCTCTTACCATTGCACCATGTTTTCCCATTGGCAGGATCCATGATGGCTCCACTTTACGTTGGAGGTACCATTGTTATGTCTCCCTCAATGCAATCGAACGATCTTTTAGAAACACTCAGGAATAACCAAGTGGTAATAATTATTGGTGTTCCTCGTCTGTATGAACTTATTCACAAAGGGGTTTGGGCAAAAATTAGCGCAAGTTTTGTTGCCAGGACTTTATACAAGCTTGTAAAATCATTAAAAAGTAAGAAATTAGCACTTAAAATCTTTAAAAAGGTTCATGTTAATTTTGGAGGTCACCTAAAATTTCTTGTTTGTGGTGGAGCTGCCCTGCCTAAGCATGTCGGTGAACTATTTCAAACCTTAGGTTTTGATGTGCTTGAGGGCTTTGGTATGACCGAGGCAGCACCTATGATTACCTTCACCCGCCCGGGAAAAGTAAGAATCGGTTCGCCAGGCCAAGCATTGCCGGGCATACAGGTCGAAATTAGGGATGGTGAAATAGTTGCCAAGGGCGATAATATCATGAAAGGCTACTTTAACAGGCCTGAAGAAACAAATGAAGTGCTTAAAGATGGATGGCTTTACACGGGTGATCTGGGTAGAATTGACAAAGACGGATTCCTCTTTATTACTGGGCGTAAGAAGGATATAATAATACTCTCAAACGGTAAAAACATTAACCCAGTTGAGTTGGAAACCAAATTCGAGAAAGTTCACCCTTGTGTAAAAGAGGCTGGCGTATTTTTGCATAACAATCAGTTACACATTGCCATTCTGCCTGATTTCGAAGCTCTTTCAGAGCAAAACGTTACCGATATTGATCGGTACTTTAAGCATCAAATTATACCAGCATTTAACGATAAATTATCAACCTATAAGCGTATTATGAAGTTTGCTATTGTGAATAACGAGCTTCCACGAACACGCTTAGGAAAAATTCAACGATTTAAACTAGCAGAGCACGCTAAAAACTCTGCAGCTAAAAACGAAATCTTTAATTTTAAGGAAACCATATTCTATACTGGTGTTAAAAACTATATTGAATCGCAGATTGATTTTGACGTTAAACCAAATCATCATGTTGAATTTGATATAGGTCTAGACTCATTAACTAAAATGGGCCTTGTTGATTACATCGAGAAGAGTTTTGGTGTTAAGATAGATGAGAAAAGGCTCATCAACTTCCCAACGCTTAGCGATATGGCCGACTACATTAAAGAGAAAAAACAGTGGATTCGACAAGAAACTACAAGTTTAGCCGAGACTATAAAAGAAAAGGTAGATATAAAGTTGCCAAAATCATGGCCTACTCACAACTTCTTTAAAAATATAGCGAAATTCTTTTTCAAAATATATTTCCGTATACGTGGACAGGGCATGCAGAACATCCCCAGTGGCCCATGTATTATTGCACCAAATCATCAGAGTTATATCGATGGACTTTTTGTGGCTTCGTTCCTAAAACGAAAGGTTATAAAGGAAACCTATTTCTACGCTAAGAAAAAACACGTTAACAATGCAATACTCAGATTCCTTGCCCGCACCAATAATGTAATTGTTATGGATATTGATGGTGATCTAAAGGAATCGATACAAAAAATGGCTGCTGCATTAAAGGAGGGAAAAAAGGTTATTATTTTCCCTGAGGGAACTAGGTCACAAAATGGTGAACTTGGAGAATTCAAAAAAACCTTTGCTATACTTAGCACTGAATTAGACGTACCCGTTGTGCCCGTTACCATTATTGGAGCAGATAGGGCATTACCAGTTGGCGCAAAAGTTCCTCGCCCTTGGGTTAAGGTTGGAGTAGAGTTTCTTGAACCCATTCACCCAGAAGGACGTACAGCAGAAGTTCTAGCCAAGGATGTTTACCATGAGATTAAGCAAAACTTAGCCAAAAAGGCAAGCTAATGAAACCAACAGAAACGCTTCAAGTAGAAATATTTCTGCTAACTTAAAATATATTTTAATCCAATTAAAAAGGGGTTCTCTTTCCAGAGACCCCTTTTAAAATTTTGTATCAATAGTTTACCCTTATTCAATCACAAGCCTAAACATCAAATCTTCTCCATCAACATTAAGTTTTACTATGTAAATACTTTTGGGTAGATGGCTTAGATCTATTTTATGGTTTGCCGCCTTAGTGAAAGACTTATTAAATAGTGCTCTGCCAGTAAAATCAATAATAGTAATACCTAAGTTTGCATATTCCTTCTCAACACTAACGCTAAATTGCCCGTCAGTCGGGTTGGGGAAAATTTTAATTCCCATTTCAGTCAAACTTTCAATGCTTGTAATGGTATAGTATATTGACCATTGATTAGAAGCAGCATTCCAGTTACCAAGCATATCATATGCTACTCCACTAGGCACCTCAACAGATACGTTCCCAGTCTGGATAGGTGAAACATTTATTGTGTACACTGGCGCATTTTCGTCATTAAAGGTATTAACTTGAGCATTATTAACAAGAATGTCCGTCTGCTCAAACTCATTCATTAACTTGTTAAATGTTATGTTGACATCAAAATTCTCTACTGAAGTGTTATTACTCTCAACGCTAGAAATTAGAACAGTGGGTGGCACATTATCAAGAACAATTTCAAATGAATTACTCACTTGGCTTTCGAATACAGGGTTTGAAGAAATGACTTTTACCCTATAATTTTTACCCGAAGGAGTACCTTCAGGAATAATTGCCTCAATAATACCTTCCTCAATGGATTCGAGAGCACCAATCTCTATGGGATTTGAAAAATCACCTGTTTCATCGGATAGATATGCAGTAAAAGTATTGTCACTAAACGATTCGGTAAGTTCATAGGCAATATCTAGTTTAGCAGAGCTATCATTTGACACAAAATAGGGTCCTAAAATGTCCACAATACTAATTTCAGGTTCTGTGAACGTTGATAAATTCGATTTCCATAAACCACGCCCATAAGTACTGGCATACAATACACTTTCCTCAGAAGCAATCTTGTCGTAATGAATTTCAAGTTCTGTTACTATTACAGAGGGTAGATTCTTGCTAAAAAGTGTCCAATCGTTATCACCGTTCTTAAAAAATACTCCGATATCAGTCCCAGCATAAAGATGTTGAATATTAGATGCCTTATTTTGAATAATAGTGTTTGCAGGAACTCCAGGTAAACCACCAGAAATGTTTGTCCAGGTTTGTCCACCATCATTTGATTCGTAGGCCTTTTGACTATTATACCCACCAAGAGTAATCCATACTTTTTGAGGATATAAATTATCAACAGCAATTGATGTAATGCTATTTCCGCTAGGGAGGTATCCGGTTAAATTATCCCAGCTTGTGCCCCCATTTGTGGTTCGATAAAAGTTATTTAAATCAGTTATATATAAAGTATTAATATCTGATTCCGCAATGGCCATTGATCTAATCTTATTACTTAAGTTAAGGTTTGAAATTTTGATCCAGGAGTTCCCCCTGTTTGTTGTTTTCCATACATCAGCATAACCAACATAAAGGGTTTTGTTATCAACGGGATCGATTAAATAAGGAGTAACCCAGGCTCCATTGGCGCCGCCAGGAATGTTTGCAGAAATATCAACGGTATTGTAATACGTTGACCACTTATCCATAGTCCTATCAATTTGACCATTAACATAAGTTGCATACTGGATATTTGCATTTTCATAATCAATGATGCACTCCATCCCATCGCCCCCTTTTACATCATACCAAGTTCCTGTTGTAATTAACTTACTGCCATTATCCTGCAATCCAGTTATAACTTCATCTTTAATTGTTTGAGATACACCAAGTTTGTACATCTGACTAATAACCATTCCATCTGTTAAATCAATCCAGTAAGATCCGCCGTTGTTAGTCTTGTATATTCCCCCATCATTCGCCTCAAAAAATGTGCTCCCGTTCTGAAACTCCATATAGTGCTTATCGGCATGAACGGCTGGGGTGCCATTTGCACCATACCAGTGGTTTACAATACTCCACGTAGTTCCTCCATTAGTTGATTTCCAACTATTAATTCCGCCCAAATACAGAATATTTGCATTAGTTGGAGAAACGGATAAAGTTAGATCGTACCATCCCTGCCCACCTGAATCGCTGCTATTTGCAGACCAGTTTAATAGGTTATTTCCGGAAATAGTACCATCGTATATCTTTAAAAAAGTATCCCCGCTATTTGTTGATTTGTATATTCCATCCATTCCTCCACCTTGTGTTGAAGCCAATGCATATACAATAGAGGGATCAGATTTTGCCACATCGAGTTCAACCCTGTATACAGAACTTGGAAAAGAAAAAACTTCTGTCCAAGTTAAACCAGCATCACTCGTCTTAAGTATTTTTGAACTATTACTGTAACTACCTTTTAGAGCAAAAAGAACCGTACTCTCTGAATTATGCTTAAACTCTAAATCGAAGAATACTCCTGATTCAGTTATTTTGCTCCAAGTTACAGCTCCATCAATTGATTTATATATGCCCCCATTTGTTGAAGCATACAATATGTTTTGGTCGGTAGGATGAATTAAGAGACGTGTTATTCGATAATTCTGTGAAACATTAAAACTAAGACCTGTTTGCTCCCAAGTTTTACCATCATCTGTGGTCTTAAGAACTCCTATTGAATTATTGTCGCCGGCATCCCTATCGCCAGTTGCAATAAAAAGGGTTTTACTTGTGTCGTAGTCATTAGGGATTATTATTTCACTAACTCCAATAACGGGTAATGTGTCCGTTAGTACTTCCCATGTTTGTCCCCCATTTGTTGTTTTCCATAAACCTCCTGAGGGTGCACCTACAAAAAAGATATCAGGATTAGTGGGGTGAAAGCCCACACAGTTAATTCTACCCACCCCAGCATATCCCCCTTCGGAACTACTTGGCCCCATTTGAATCCAATTAGATTCATCATTACCTGATTTTATGTTTTTAAAGAAACTTTGGTGCTTTTCAAATGTATTTACAGAAGGAAAATTACCCGTTTCTCTGTCAATTCTGGTTTCCCAATACCACTCCCAACGTTTAAACTGCTTCCAACCAACCGCTTTACGTTTCTCTCCGTTCACGTAATAGTATCCTCCCTTTAGGTCATAGTCCTTCCAGTAATCACTAAACTCTTTCTGGATTTCGTAGAAATTAGATGCAGTCTTTGAATCAGCTGGTGAGTAAAAACTCTTTACCCAACTCTGCGAATAAATTAAAGTAGGGAATATACTTACAGCGAGTATAAAAAATAATTTTTTCATGCCAATTATTTATCTGATTTTTAAATTATTGAAATTCAAGTATTTACAATGTAAAATTCTCAAAAAACTCCTTAACATCCTTTTTATCAAAACTATAAACAATCTTAATTCTGTACTCTCCACTAGAGGATGAAGCATATTTGGTTTCGGGTACGGGTAATCCTCCTTTCTTTTCACACCAACTCTCCTGCTTATCCCACATTAATGAATACAATTGCCCTTTTGGTATCTCCACATACTCAAATGGTCTGGGACAAGATGCTCCACAAGGGCAAGGGAGTATCCTTAGTTTTTCCCAATCACCCTTATTGTTCTTTTCAATATGAATAAGAGAATAATTATGGAAATACAATGTGTCATCCGAATTATTTATCACATTAAATTGCAGGGAGTTACCCTCATTTAATGAGATTACTTCTACTGTAATCCTTGTTGAATTTTCACTCAAATGGTTACTGCTAGTTATGCCTGATTTAGATACACAACCAGTAATTGCCAACAAGGCTATAAAACTTAATTTCCTTAGCATATTCTAATATTTGGCCGTAAATATATATTTTATAAGCAACTTTTAGGCTGACAAAATCCAATAATTAAACAAAAAAATGCTTTCTGTAACATATGTTACATCCCACAACATAACCATTTTCTATGTTTGCAGTGTAAAACAAAATTCAACTTCGAATAAATTACTCTACAATATGAAAAGGGATATCATTACAATCGACCGCGACCTTTGCAACGGGTGTGGAAACTGTATAACAGGTTGCCATGAAGGCGCTCTTCAACTAATTGACGGAAAAGCAGTGCTTGTAAGCGAACTGATGTGCGATGGCCTTGGTGCCTGCATAGGCGATTGCCCAGTGGGCGCAATTTCTGTAGAGCATCGCGAGGCCGATGCATACGACGAAGTGCATACCATTAGCCTAATGGTAGCCAATGGTAAAAACACTGTTATTGCTCACCTAAAGCACTTAAAAGATTATAATGAGAAAGAATACCTACGTCAAGGTATTGAGTGGTTGCTTGCCAATAGGGAGAAGTACAATTTCAACCCAGAAGAAGTACTTAATGCACTAAACAGCCACCAAAAAGAAGAGGATTGTGGATGTAGCAGTAATGCTCCAAAACCACAACATCAACATCAGCATAGTGGTGGCGGTTGCCCTGGTTCTGCTGCAAAGAATTTTGGAGCGGGCACACAACCAAATGGTGCGGGAATGATTTCTGGAAAATCTGAACTTACCCATTGGCCTGTTCAACTACATCTTATTAATCCTAGTACAAGCCATTTTAAAGGCTCAAATCTTTTACTTGCAGCCGACTGTGTAGCATTTTCAATGGGTAATTTCCATAGCGATTTTCTAAAAGGTAAAACCCTGGCCATTGCTTGTCCTAAACTGGATTCGAACAAGGAAGTTTATGTTGAAAAAATTACAGCATTAATAGATAGCGCTCAGATAGATACCATTACGGTTATGAAAATGGAAGTGCCTTGCTGTGGTGGATTACTTCAACTTGTAAAAATGGCAATGGACCAAGCAAAGCGAAAAGTACCCGTTAAGTTAATAACTGTGGGTATACAGGGCAATGTATTGGAGACCACTTGGGTGTAATTCATCTAAAAAAGAGATAGGGTTTTTATCACAAGGTTACTTCATCACAACTGAATAAAATTTAATTCTAAATATTTTCCAACTATTTATATCACAACTTAAAAAACTACAATTATGAGCATGTTCTGTTTTCAATGCCAAGAGGCTGCCAAAGGCACAGGCTGCACCATTAAAGGGGTATGCGGCAAAACCGACGACCTAGCCAACACCATGGATTTACTTATGTTCACCCTTAAGGGAATGAGCGTGTATAGCTCAGCTCTACGCCAAGAGAAGAAGTATGAAAATCCCATAGTAAACAAGTTTATTTTTGATAGCTTGTTTATGACCATTACCAATGCTAACTACGATAAGAACGTATTTACAGGCCGAATTACTCGCGCACTTGAGCTACGTAACAATCTTCGCGAAGAGTGTAAAAAACAAGGCGTATCGGTTGATGATAGCTTTGAGGGTTGTACTTGGACAGGTGCCCCTGTAACCTACGAAGAAAAATCGAGATCAGTTGGGGTTCTAACAGAGACCAACGAGGATATCCGTTCGCTTAAAGAGCTAATTATATACGGATTAAAGGGAATGGCTGCTTACACTGAGCACGCTTTTAACCTTGGCAACGAAGATATTACCCTTTACGAGTTTATGCAGCGTGCATTGGCTGCAACTACAAAAAAACTTGGTGTTGATGAGCTAGTTGCCCTAACACTTGAAACAGGTAAATTTGGCGTTTCAGCAATGGCACTACTTGATAAAGCCAACACAACAGCCTATGGTAATCCTGAGATTACGAAGGTAAACATTGGGGTTAGCAACAAGCCCGGTATCCTTATTAGCGGACACGACCTAAAGGATATGGAAGAGCTTCTTGCTCAAACCGACGGAACTGGTGTTGATGTGTACACACACAGCGAGATGCTACCTGCAAACTACTACCCAGCATTTAAAAAATACAAGCATTTTGTGGGTAACTACGGAAGCAGCTGGTGGAAACAAAAAGAGGAATTTGAAACCTTTAACGGTCCTATCCTATTCACCACCAACTGTATTGTTCCTCCTGCAAAGGATGCAACTTATGCCAATAGAGTTTTCACAACAGGCTCAGCTGGTTACCCAGGTAGCACGCACATTCCTGAGCGTGAGAATGGAAAGCAGAAAGACTTCTCCAGAATTATTGAGCTGGCTAAAACTTGCCAATCACCAATTGAAATTGAAAAAGGTGAGATTATTGGTGGCTTTGCCCATGCACAGGTATTTGCCCTTGCCGATAAGGTTGTTGATGCCGTAAAATCGGGGGCAATTCGCAAATTTATTGTAATGGCCGGATGCGATGGTCGCATGAAGAGCCGTGATTACTACACCGAGTTTGCAAAAAAACTTCCAAATGATACTGTTATTCTAACAGCTGGTTGTGCCAAGTACCGTTACAACAAATTGCCTTTAGGCGATATTGGCGGAATACCTCGCGTACTTGATGCTGGTCAGTGCAACGATTCCTATTCACTTGCTGTTATTGCAATGAAATTGAAAGAGATATTTGAGCTAAATGATATCAACGAGTTACCCATTGCCTACAACATTGCATGGTACGAGCAAAAAGCAGTGATTGTTCTTCTAGCGCTTCTATACCTTGGCGTTAAGAATATTCACCTAGGGCCAACACTACCCGCATTCCTTTCGCCAAACGTAGTAAATGTATTGGTTGAGAACTTCGGTATTAGCGGAATAAACACGGTTGATGAGGATATTAAATTAATGGTAGGTTAATACATTAAGAAACCTCTACAGTTAACTTATAACAGTTGGCAGAACAATTTTGATTTGCCAACTGTTATCTACCTACTCACTAACTTAATAGAAACTATTATGGCAAATGAATTTGTAAAAGGTAAAAAGTTCAGCTTTGTTACTGAAGTTGACTACAGTAGTGGCGGAATAGTAAGCAAGAACGTACTAAAACTACCCACAGGAAATATTTCTCTATTCTCATTTGATAAAGGCGAAAGTCTTAGTACGCATACCGCACCATTTGATGCAACAATTCAGGTTTTGGAGGGTAAAGCGCGCATTACAATAGGCGGCGAGCCAAACGATTTAGTGGGCGGCGAAAGTATTATCATGCCCGCTGGCATTCCACATAGTGTTGAGGCTACCGAGCGTTTTAAGATGGTGCTAATTATGATAAAAGATCAAACAAAAACTGAGGCTTAGATTAACCTCACTTCCTAATAATACTAGTTAGCTATGAGCAACGAAATTATCTGCAACTGCATGGGTATAACCCATGGTGAAATAGTAACAGCCATTAAGGAAAAGGGTTACAAAACTTTCAAAGACATTCAAAATGAAACCGAAGCGGGCACCGTTTGCGGAGGATGCGAGGATGATATACAGGAAATTTTAGATGAATACTTAACCAAAGAGTAAACTATTATGAATAGCCAACACCTATCAACTGCACCACACAAGGATACACCCCATAAAGTGGATGTTCGTGAGATGTATAATATGCCCGATGCACAGGTAATGCACATTACCCTACAACCCGGCGAAGCATTAAAACCACATAAAACCCCTGTTGATGTTTTCTTTTACATTCTGGAGGGAAACCCAACCATTCACATTGGCGATGAATCCAAAGTTTTTCCAAAGGATTCAATGATTGAAAGTCCTAAAGATATTGTTCATTATCTTAGCAATGAGAGCAACTCTCCTGCAAGGATTTTAGTGGCCAAAACGCCAAATCCTCAAGGCAAAAGAGTACTTTAGCCGCTTATTTTTACAAATTATAAGATGGGTCGTTTTTATCAGCTAATCAAAAAATATCATAAATGGCTTGGAGTTACCCTCGCCATTTTTTTTATGTTCTTTGCCCTTTCGGGTATTGTGATGAACCACAGAGGGTTCTTTTCGCGTTTTGATATAAACCGAAATTGGTTACCCAAAGAGTATCGTTACAGCAACTGGAACAATGCTGCTATCAAGGGAGTTAAAGAAATTGGCAAAGACTCCCTTTTAGCCTATGGAAATATTGGCATTTGGTTAACCGAAAACAGTTTCTCAAAGTTCACCGATTTTAATAAAGGTTTCCCAAAAGGGATTGATAACCGAAAAATTTCCGATTTACACAAAGCACAATCCGGTGAATTGTTTGCTGCTACCCTATTTGGTCTATATCGATTATCGAACCAGGATAATGCATGGCAAAAGGTTCAACTCCCCATCGAAGAAGAAAGAATTGTTGCTATTGAAGAGCTGGGCGATAGTTTGCTTGTTGTAAGCCGATCACACATACTATTGGGATACGGAAAGGAGAACTATAAAACCTTTTCAATTATACCTCTCCACGGGCCATTTGGTGCTGAGAATAGAGTTACCCTTTTCCGTACAATTTGGACCATTCATAGCGGTGAAATTTGGGGAAATGCAGGTAGAATTGTTGTAGATATTGGCGGTATTGCAATGATTTTGCTTTCGATTACCGGGCTCTTCTATTTCTTTGCACCAAAGGTTTTGCGCAGAATAAAATCTAAAACTAGCCTTAAAAGTAAAATCAAAAGTGCTAATCGATGGTCGTTTAAATGGCATCTTAAGGTTGGTATTATAGTTTCAGTTTTACTGCTAGTTGTTACTACAACAGGTATGTTTTTGCGCCCTCCCCTGCTCATCCCAATTGCAAGTAAAACAGTCAAACCCATTAAGGGCTCACGTCTTGATAGTCCGAACTATTGGAACGATAAGCTGCGTGATTTAGTTTACGATTCTCATCGAAAAGTATTTCTTTTGGCCACATCGGATGGCATATATTTTACTCCTGCCAATTTCTCCGAACCTCCCTTTAGGGTTCCCCTTCAGCCACCCGTTAGCGTTATGGGCATAAACCTTTTTTGGCCAGAGAATGATGGAAGTTTTGTAGTAGGCTCATTCAGTGGCTTGTATAATTGGAATCCTTATGAGTATGGTTTATTAGATTATCTGTCGGGTGAAGAAATAGAACCAATTTCAGAACTCAGTTCGCCATTCGGAAGCCTAGCCATTGCAGGTGGAGCAATATTGCCCAACGGGCAAAAAATATTTTTCGACTACAATAAAGGAGTATTCTCAACAAATAGCCAGTTTACTATTCCCCAAATGCCTGACGTGATTCTCAAAAGGAGTGGTATGTCACTTTGGAATCTTGCTCTCGAAGTGCACACATGGAGAATTTTGGGATTTATTATTAGCAACTTTTATATTCTTATTGTGCCGCTTGCCGGAATATTGGGGTTAATTATTGTTATGACTGGCACGTTGATGTGGTGGATTAGATATAGGGCTAAAACAAAGGGTTGAGGTTGAGGCTGGGGTTGAGGCTGGGGTTGAGGCTGGGGTTAAGGGCAATTTAATGCGAAAGGCTATACCGCATAAATGTTTCCATAACATTCTGTGCATAGGTTTTTGAAACCGGAATTTCAATATTTGTTGGACTATCGAGTTCCAGTATTAACTCTTCCTTATCCTTCCGCAAAATCTTTACATTCTCAAAATTTACCATAAAGGATCTGTGGCAGCGAATTATTTCTGCACTTTTTAGTAACAATTCCAAATGCTTTATGCTATTCCGCAGCGTAAAACGAACAGTCTTCCCTTTATCAATATAAAATATGTTAACGTAGTTATCAGCAGACTCAATGTAAAGCAGATGCTCTGCTTTAACTGAAAACCTTAGTACTCCTTTTTCATCATATAAAGGGATCATCTTTTTTGAAGTATCAAACCCAACTGTTGAATCGGCCAACTTTTGCAATTGATACTTTTTATCTTGCAATGAGAAGTAAAGCCATAACACCGAGTAGGGAATAAACAATACCAGGGTAGTATTCTTCACTGAGATTTTAAGAAGATCGAGGATAAACCTTGAATCGTGAATAAACAACTTCTCAAAAAGGGTGTAAAAAAGTGCCATGGCAAGAACCTCTGCAAAAACCCATATGATGTATTGCCAAACCAATAAAGTGACTCGTTTAGATACTTGATACATAATCACCCTACTGATAACCACAACCAGAACACCAGTTAGAATAATTATGCTTGAAATGCCTAAAAACTCCAATTCAGAAAGATTGTAAAGTGTTTCAAGGCCAAAAGGGGCGTATATATTTATGAAAACAACTGCAAAAAGAGCGGTTAGGATTATAAGCCTAACGATGTTCCTTTTGTCGGTCAAATATTTTGGAAGTGGTGTATTAAACATTTCTCGCAATTAAGATTTCAAAGATAAGAAATTGAGACTAAAATTGCATGTGTGCTATAACTGTGCAAAAAAATGAGTTTATTCTATACCTATATACAAGATCTCGCCACACAATAGCCAATTATACCCCATAAGAGCGGCCAAAAACCCATAAATTTGCTATGAATGCTAATTGAGTAGAATTTTGTAGAGTAAATAAATATTATGCCCTATGGAATTCACAAAAACATTTAGCGAGCTAAAGGAGATCTTTTCATTAGACAATGGGAATATCATCCTTGAGAATGGGAATGGACTTTTTAGACCTATACCCTTTACGAGCAGTTCGAATCCAATTCCATATGCTCGAAATGCTATTTACAAAGATGCAAACGATAATAATTTAGCCTGTGACGACAATAAGATTGCAGAGAATATACAGTTTAACTATCTGGTTTACCTCCCAAGTTCCGCTGCTAAGTATAAAAAGGCAATAGTTTTGCTACACGGTTTAAATGAACGAAGCTGGCATAAATATTTACCCTGGGCACAATATCTTGGTCAGCAAACCAATAGGCCAATAATTCTTTTCCCATTGGCATTTCACATGAACCGGGGACACAAGAGTTGGACAAATCCTAGGGTTATGATGCCCTTGCTAAACTATCGGAGATCGTTAAAGGGTTTAAGTATGGCAACATTTGCCAATATTGCATTAAGTCAGCGTTTAAGTGATGATCCGTTACGTTTTTTTACATCGGGTAAACAAAGCGCTGAGGATTTAATTCAGCTTCTAAGCTCAATACAAAGAGGTTCCGTTGATTTTCTAGAAAAAGGTGCTCAGGTTGATTTTTTCTCCTACTCTATTGGATCATTCCTTGCTCAAATCATGTTTCTTGCAAATCCTAATAACTTACTGAGCAGCTCAAAACTTTTTATCTTTTGCGGTGGATCACTGTTTTGCGATATGCAAGGGACATCGAGGTTAATCATGGATAGCCTTGCATACCTCAGGTTACATAACTACTTTCTTATCGATTTAGAGGAGGAAATAAAAACCAATGTTCAGCTAACAACCTTTATAAAGGAAGGAGCATTGGAGAATGCATTTTTAACAATGATTAGGGATGATTATAATCGAGATTATCGAACTCATAGATTTCAGGAACTGCAAGACCAAATGAGGATTATATCACTAAAGAGGGACACTGTGATACCCTCATCTGCCATACATTCAAACTATAAGTGTATTCAAAATAAAAGTAAAGAAATGGTTACAGAGTTAGATTTTCCATTTGAGTACTCACATGAGAATACATTTCCCATTTTGCCTGGGGCTGCTTCATTTGAAGTAGATAAAGCATTCAATCAGGTATTTAGTATGGCTGTAGAGTTTTTATGCTAAAAAAATCTTGGAATTGTGCTTTACATTTAGCAACTAACTACAAATCAATCTTTTGTCCAAATTCGGGTATTCAGGTTTAGCTCATGTATTATGGCTTGGTTAAACATAAACAAGTTAAACATAAACTCTACATCCTCAAACTTTGCACCAGATGAGAATACCTTTGGTTCAAATAAATTTTGGTTAAAGCTCATGGCAACGTAAACTCTAGAACCAATAAAAGATAGGTGTAAATTCCGATTGTACTTCCTGTAAATTTGAACCAGCGCCTCCATAATGGTAGGGGTAAGTATATAGCGCGCTTCTGTTTGATCGGTTGCGTAAACAGCATAAATCTTTTCAAATTCAGGGTTTTCTAGCTTAACTAATTTACCCTTTGAACTTATTTGAAGTTTTTGTCCCAACTTACCGAATAACCTTTCCGCCGTGTCGGGCTCAATGTAGGTACGGCCTATAATCTCCTTATTAAAATCAGCAGTAAAGAAAAGACCTCTAAAAATGGTATGCCAGGTCTCTTGTCGCCCACCATTTTTAGTGTAGGTAACAGTTTTGTATTCTGTATGTAGTTCAGAGGTTCTAAAGTCTGTCTTATCAATTTTTCCGCTAATCAGATCGTCGCCACTGTACCTATCAACCGACTGCCTAAAGAGGTCACTTGCTGCATATTCAAAAGTATTAATGCACTGGTTAGGGTCGTATTCCCAACTAGGATCAATTGCATTAACAATTCCACGAACCACCTCGTTCTTATATTGATCACGGTAAATTTTTTTCTTATTATGAGTACGAACAAGTAAAACAATACCAAATATGGCAAAGGGTATTAATATCAGGAATGGAAGTGCTTCGCTGTTACTCCCTTCAAGCGCAATACTTACTGGAATAATTAGCAAGAAAGGTAAAACTAACAGGAGTATACCGAATACTTGTCCTCTCTTTATGGTTTTGCGAATTCCTTCTAAGCCGGACAGTTTATCTTTCAGTTCGTTATCGTAAAGAGTTTTTAGCTCATCCTTTCCTATCATAACGGTTAAAGTTTAGCGGTTTATTTTAGAAAGTCTAAGAATCGTAATTGCGATCCGCCAGTTGGCGGATCGCAATGATAGAAATACCTCTTTCTAGGGTTAAGTAGTAAACTAGTTGAAAAGATTTTTTACGTTAACGTTCTGCCTTTCGGTTTCAGGAATAACAAATACTTCTTTTTTCTTAAGTCCCATCATACCGGCAATAATGCTCTTAGGAAACACCTGTGTGGCGTTATTGTAATCGGTAATAACGGCATTATAGGTACGCCTTGAAGCAGATATTTGTGACTCAACCTCATTTAAAGTACGCTGCAAATTCAAAAAGTTTTCATTTGCCTTTAGATCGGGATAGTTTTCAACCGACACCATAATGCTTCTCATGCCAGCTGAAATCTGATTGTCCAAATCAACCTTTTCGTCAGCGTTTAGGTTTCCACTGGTCGCTTTGGCGCGCATTTCTGTAACCTTGGTAAGCAACTCTTTTTCATGGGTGGCATACTGCTGCACAGTTGCCACAAGGTTTGGAATAAGGTCGTATCGTTTTTTTAGCTGAACGTCCATGCCTCCAAAAGCATTATCAACCTCGTTGCGCATTCGAATAAGGCTGTTGTACATCCCAATTACGATTAGAAGCAAAAGAACTGCTGCACCAATAATAAAAACTGTAGTACCCATTTTGTTTAATTTTTTGTTTGTAATACTTTAATAATTAGCATATTATATTAAAATTAAGAATTGTCTCATTGCAAGATCAATCTGATTTTTTTCACATTAAAAATACGAATTGTTTTTAAAAATACTAAGTCAATGCCTTTTAGTTCGTGATGTTTCATATAATAAAGATCTGGCAGGTTTTATTTTAGATGAGATTTTAAGGTTTATACTTAATTGAATGATTAAAAATTACTATAATTGCTAGTACAAGTAAAAATAAAACACAACTATAATGAAGGTCAAAACCCTCACAACTGCCGAAAAAGTACCCTTTAATCTTGACGGAAGAAAGATGTACATTGGACTTGACGCAGAACTAATTCACCTTAGCCTCAAACCTGGAGAAGTTTTAGAGAAACATAGCAATCCGTTCGATGTTGTCTTTTACATCCTAGAGGGCAGCGGTATTGTTGAAACCGATGATGAGGCAATTAGTGTTGAGTCCGATATGAGCATAGAGATTGAAAGGGAAATTAACCGTGGAATTACCAATACTGGTGAGGATTTACTTAGGTTGCTAGTTCTTAAAATTCTTTAATTCCTCTTGCTAAAGTATCCCTTTAATCCTCTCAACATAGCACATTTGAATACCTGATAAGCCTACGGATTAAATTTGAGTCCCATTAAACTAAAACCTAGGGTAAGGGTCTAAATTTTATAGAGTATTTTAATTTGTTGGCGTTTCGCTGCTTAATTGCCCAACAACATATTTAATTAAGCCTATTTGTACAACGAATTGCTTATTTTTGAAACTATTAATAACACAAAAATATAGTCATTATGCAACAACTCGATTGGAGTAACCTACCCTTTGGTTACATGAAAACTAACTATAATGTTCGCTGTACTTACAAAGATGGTAAATGGGGCGATATTGAGGTTTCTGATTCTGAATATGTTTCAATTCACATGGCTTCAACCTCTCTTCACTACGGACAGCAAGCATTTGAAGGGATGAAAGCTTACAAAGGGAAAGACAACAAGGTTAGACTTTTCCGTTGGGAAGAGAATGCCAAACGTTTACAGGCTTCTGCCGATGGTATTTTCATGGCTAAAGTGCCAAATGAACTTTTCCTTCAAGCTGTAATAAAGGCTGTAAAAATGAACGCCGATTTTGTTCCTCCACACGGAACGGGTGCTTCTCTTTATATTAGGCCATTACTGTTTGGTTCAAGTGCCGAGGTTGGTGTAAAACCAGCAAGAGAGTACACTTTTATCATTTTTGTAACCCCTGTTGGCCCTTATTTTAAAGAAGGATTCAACCCTACAAAAATTGCCATTGTGCGTGATAGTGACCGTGCTGCGCCACTTGGAACAGGTACATTTAAAGTTGGTGGTAACTATGCTGCAAGTTTACGTGGAACAATTAAAGCTCAAAAAGCAGGCTATAGTGCTCCAATGTACCTCGATTGTGTTGAGAAAAAGTATATCGACGAGATTGGTGCTGCTAACTTCTTTGGCATTAAAAACAATACCTATATTACGCCAAAATCACCATCAATACTTGCTTCAATTACCAATAAGAGCATAATTACTTTAGCCGAAGATCTAGGGTTTAAAGTTGAACGCCGTCCTGTTGCCGTTGAGGAGTTGGATACCTTTGAAGAGGTTGGTGCTTGCGGAACAGCAGCTGTAATTTCACCAATTGGTGAAGTAAACGATCTTGATACCGGAAAGGTTTACAAATTCTGCCGTGATGGTAAAGCAGGTCCTATCTCTAAAAAACTATACGAAACCCTTGTTGGAATTCAGTATGGTGATATTGAAGATAAGCATGGCTGGATTACAATTATCGACTAATCCATTGCCACTATAAATAGCAAAAAGGGTTTCCTGTACAGGAAACCCTTTTTGCTATTTGTGCGTTTGAAAAACAATTATTGGCCCTGGCTTAAACACTATTTCAAACCAATCACCTAAACTCTCATTTAAAGTGCCCATCCAAAGCTCTTTGAGTTCCTTCTTATATATTGAATACTTTAAATTATGTGTAGTTAGCTTAGTAGAATTATTAAACGAGAAGATTGAAACCTGTTGCCCTTTAAAACTATTAATCATTTTGCCACTCTGAATCGGGGCAAATATTCCATAATCGGTTACCATATCAACATCAATACCCAATTTTATATAGCTTGGAAGTAACCCTATATTGCCCAAAGTATGATCATCGCGCATGCCGGTTCCGGCTAATATTGAAATCCTTTTATAGCCTCCCTCCTTGCACCAATGGATGGCCTTAGTTAAATCGTTTGTATTCTGATCGGGATTAAAGAATAGCCTATTCTTGAACTTCACTTTTAACTCGTCGGTAACCGAGTCCAAATCGCCTACAATGGCTGTTGGTTCAAGCCCATATTTAAGAAGGTTTGAAGTAGAACCATCGCAACACACAATACGCGAAGCGTTTTTTAACACCTCAAGTGGGACTGTGTGTGTGGGGAAACGACCGTTGGCAAGGATTACTGTATGCATTTGAGGTTAAGGTTAAGGTTAAGGCTTAGGTTGAGGTTGAGGTTGAGGTTGAGGTTGAGATATAATGTTTTTTCCACTGTAAATATCCCACAATACTCATAGTAAAGTAGAAGAAAAACAGCACTGAGGTTGGGTAAAGTCCCTTGTAAATATATAACCCCAGTGATACTGCATTAATTATCATCCACAGCCACCACATATCTATAATTTTACGAGCAAGCATCCATGTTGCAGTAATGCTCAGTGCTGTTGTAAAAGCATCGCCATAGGGAACTGGTGAGTCTGTAAAATTAATCAACACATAAACTAGCAATACAAATATAGCAACAGTTATGGCCAAAAGAATAATTGCCAATCCAGATTTCAGTCGAATAATTGGAATCCCTTCTGACTTTCCTCCTGCTCCGTGTAACCAATGCCACCAACCATATACACTAACCGCTAGGTAGTAGAACTGTAAACTCATATCAGCATAAAACTTTGTATCAAAAAAGATATAGATGTATAGAGCCGAAGTAATAATTCCCACAGGCCACAGCCAGATATTCTGCTTAATCTCTAGGTATAAAAAAACTAATCCAGTAATTGCGCCAATAATCTCAATGTAATGTGTTTGTATCCAGTCAATCATGCAAATTAATTATAAGAATAAAATTGAAGGGAGTTTTATACTTTACCATCAAATTAAACAAAATATCTAACCCATGTTATTAACATGCTACGCTAAAAATCAACGGCCAATCGTCCCATAAAATTGATTCCTGCTTGAGGGAAAAATCCATCCTCTCGTGCTTCGGGGCTTCCATCGTTAAACTCAGCACGCCATACCCAACCATTGGCAATATAATCGGAATTAAATAGGTTGTTTACAAACAGTTGAATACTTATGCCTTTTGTGCCCTTAACCTTTAATTTATAACCAACCTTGAGGTCGTTTACAAAATAAGCATCTAGCTTACGTGTTTTATTGCTTGTATTGTCAATATACTGTGAACCAACATACTTTGAAGTGATTGTGAAATCTAAATCCTTAATAGGCATTACCCTAATTTGGCTTGATGCAACTATGGGTGGTGAAAATGAGATGTCGGTGCTACCTAATTCAGTCCTCTTTTGTTCAATAAAATTCCAATTAATATCGTCATCGTATAATTCAACATACTCAACAAAGTTATCTATCTTATTCTCACTTAATGTAAAATTAGCATCCCACCTTAGCCATTTTGCAATAATTAGCCCCGACGAAATTTCAATACCCATCCGATAACTCTTTTCAACATTGGTCATTAGCGGGTAACCGCTATCGCTCAGTTTTCCGGTTAACACTAACTGATCATTATAATCCATGTAAAAAAGATTTGCTCCAAATGAAAATTTTTGAAATTTCAGATTATACCCCAACTCGTAATCGATAAGTTGCTCATACTTTGGTGTATTATTTTCACCAAATTTCATTGCATCCTTAATATCTGCACGACTTGGTTCACGGTGTGCAGTTGCAATAGAGAAAAAAACCTCATGATTTGGAGCAAACTGGTAGAATACTCCCGCTTTAGGGTTGAAAAATTTCCAATTGTGATCTTGATTAATCAATTGCAAATCGTCGTCGGAGCCAGTTAGGGCATAGGATATTCCCCGATACTGAACATCGCCAAAAAGCGAAAGGTTATCAATTATCTGGTAGGTCGATTTTAAAAAAAAGTTAAAGTCTTGCTTATCGCCAGCATTACGGTACCATTCATAATTACTTGGAATACCCATGTTTACACTTGTCCATAAAATATTTCCAAAGTGATTGTTATTATATTGATTCCAACCACCACCAAGAATTGTATTAAGTGCTCTCTGTTTGTAGTTAAGCGAAAACGACACCCCATAAAAATCATTTTTAAGTAATTTCTGCCTAACCATATCAACCTTCTTAATAGTTTCTCCATCTACAATAAATGGGTCTATTCCATAATCATTAAGTTTACGGCCTCGCTTGTACTGCTCATAATAACCATCACCAGTAATCCAAAATCCTGTAAGATTTAATGATAAGTTCGCCATTAGCTGATGGCTATAAATTAGGTGATAATGATTTTGTATGTAATTATCTGATTCATTGGGATGGAATTGCCCAATACCGTTCACATCATCACCCATATATCCAGCAGGATTGTATCGCCTATTGCTCTCGAGCATATAACTAGGTGTGCCTTCCCAGGTAATTCCGGTGTGCTGTACTCCATGTATAAAGTTAACCCTCAGTAAACTCTTCTCAGTATGCAAAGCACCTGTTAGGAATAGGGATTCGTGGTCGGACCAGCCCCTGTCAATATAGCCATCGGATTTAACCACAGAATAGCGCGACTCGAAGCTGAAAATATTGTTAACCAATCCTGTACCTGCTTTAATTGATGTTTTAAAGGTATTGAATGAGCCAGCCATAACATCGCCACTGGCAAATGGCTCAGGAGTGAGCGTAGATGTTTGAAAGTTTACCGTTGCACCAAATGCTCCTGCCCCTTGGGTAGAAGTTCCTATGCCTCGTTGAACCTGAATATTATCGACAGAGTTGGCAAAATCGGGCATATTGACCCAGAAAACGCTTTGTGATTCAGGATCGTTAAGCGGAACACCATTAACCGTAACATTAATCCGACTCATATCTGTTCCGCGAATACGGAAAGAAGAATTACCCACACCCGTTCCGCCTTCGGAAATAGCCACCACCGATGGTACCATTTGGAGCAGGTAAGGAATATCAAATCCCGATTTTAGTTTCTTTAACTCTTCGGCATTAATTGTGGTTTGCGCAATGGGCATTTGACTGCTGGCACGAGTTGCACTTACCACAACCTCCTCTCCCATTATACTCTGATGCTCAAGGGAAAAATTAATTCTTGTATCCTCATTTAGAACAATATTTATGCTTTGTTTGGCAAATCCCATAAACGAAGCAGTTATGGTATAATCGCCAGGATTGCGAAGAGTAAGCGAATAATCGCCATTAAGGGTTGTTGATGAACCTAAAAGCGAGTTCTCAACAATAACTACTGCACCAACCAATGGTTGTCCGTCTGCGTCAACCACCTTACCTGTAATTTTAAAACCAATCCCAGAATCGGTAGGTGATGCAATTGATAAAAAGAATAACATTAAAAAATACAACAAAAATAATAACTTTTTCATTTTTAAACCTTAAAGTGATTTGTAATCATTCATTTAATAGTTAACCACTAATCAATGGCACCATTAACTTAAATTAAAGGGGTAAATATGAAAAAGGCTGAATTAGTTGAACTCTTTTCCTATCGCCGGCATTACCCGGATCAGGTTCAAAGGGTGTGATCTCAGCCCGTTGTATTAAGGCACCCCTAAAAGTAAATAGTTAGGCAAAGGTAAGGCTTAAAAATGAAAATAAAAAAAAAAGAAAAGAAGGAAATGAGAATCTATTGAAAACAATTAAATTTTCTCAACCTCTAGATTATTTACTAAGAATGTATTCGACACTTGGCATCTGACGATATTAAACATATAGAGTAAACTGCAACACATTGATAATATGACTACTAAAAAAACAAAAAAAGAACCAAAAGTTTGTTTGCTGTTTTAAATAATTATAGCCGTTATATTATTTAATGGGAACTATGTAAAACAATTAAGCATGGTATAAATTTGAACCTATAAACGGTTTAAATTTATGCCATGCTTAAAGTGGGACTATCTATTACCGCTGATTTGGCACAAGAAACTGATCGCCCGTTTCCTCAATAAGAATCTTTTTCCAGTTTTCTGGATACTCTGGATGTTTTGGATTTAATGGAAATCCCCATTGATTCCGCAGAAACTCGCCATCCTTTTCCTGCTTAACGTTACCATCAAGGTACTTAACCAGAAGGAAATTCCCCAGATTACGCCACTCGTTTACCAATTGGTTAGCAGTATTATGCGAAAAATCGGTAAGGTAATTTGCTGCTAATTCAGGGTTCGTTTTATAAAGCACCATGGCCGCAGCATCAATAGCAGGAACCATCGCTTCGTATCTATCGCGAAGTTCGTTTTGCTTTTTTCTGATATCAACAATTGCCCTATCGTAAAAAAGGTATGCAAAATGGGATACGCGCTGAAACACCCAGAATGCCGACGTTTCACTATAGGTTAAAAAATCGCCATTATCCTCAGAGTGAGTAAACGGAACATGAGTCATACCAGCATAAAAAGGAGCATGAACTGAGAGGTTTGCATCATCTAACCCATACCAAAAAATTCCTCCAATGGCATTGGGTAGCCAATTGCGCATTTGTGCAACCCACGAGAAAGCTGTTTGCTGAGTTGCAGTAGTGCGCTCGTGGAAATAATTTTTCCCTTCGTATTTCCATGTCATTGGTCGCCAGCGATACGGTAGGCCATGAGGGCCAGCACCAAAATCTTTAGACATATCCAATTCTGTTCCCTGAAGATGATTTCCCTTAAACTCCATTAAATCTCGGGGGGTTAGCTTTCTATTAGGCTTAATCCAAAGAGGCATTTTGGGGCCTTGAGCCATGCCTGTGGCATAATCCCAATACTCGCTCATGTTATCATTAACCTGATTGAACATAGCCCAAACACGGAGTTCGCAAAAACGAGCAGCACCAAAGTCGAGGGGAGCGTAAACATCAGAGAAACTAAAATCAGAATCATTGCCCTCATAAAACCCTTTGCTCCTGGCAAAAGAAACAACATCATGTGAATAAGCTACCTCAACCTCTGGGTTAAAAATCTGGTTAAGATTTTTTGAACTGATGGATTTACTGCTCTCATTCTCCTTTGGGAAAGTAGTAATCCTTGCCTGATTGGCGTGTGCGCTAATGTAACCATCGGGTATGCGCATGGCAACCCAAACAGCACCCTTGTTTGCATTGTAGGTCTTCTTTGTTTTCTTATCAATTTTCATATCCATCCCTTTGCCTATAATCTCTAGAATCCAAACCTCGTTAGGATCAGCAATGGAATACGACTGACCAGAACTGAAGTAACCAAATTGCTCTACAAGCTCAACCATTACCTTAATGGCTTCACGAGCAGTTTTACCACGTTGTAGGCCAAGGAACATAATACTCCCCCAATCAATTACGCCCGTAGTATCAGATAGTTCTCTTCCACCAAATGTGCTCTCACCAACGGCCACTTGATGCTCATTCATAAAACCAATTACCTGATGTGTTACATTTGGATAAGGAATCTGACCCAATGGTCGGTTAGAACTTCTATCGTATATGGTTTGCATTGATCCAACTGGCCAAGTGGCTCTTGGAAAAAAGTAAAGTTGCCCGTATCGAACGTGTGAATCGCCAGCATAGGAGATCATAGATGACCCATCGGCAGAAGCGCCCTTGCTTACCAAATAGCTTGTACAAGCAAACAATGATTGAGCACCTGCAAAACCGATCAGAACAAGTGTTAAAAAGAATGATTTCATAAGTATATTAGTTTTTTGTTTTCGCAACGACAAATATATACAAAGAGAACACAATTATAAAAAAACATGTTGAAGTAGTTGATTGTGACCAAAATAATGTTGTTTAAAACACATGCTAAATAAAAAGGGCTATCCTACCACGGATAGCCCTAAAACCTAACCTAACCTAAACCTTATACTGCCTGCAGGCAGCAAACTTCAGCCTTCAAAACTGAGTTGTTTGCCATATTATCTGCAATTGGGCACCTAACCTCTATCTCGTGTAAGAAAGCAATCTTTTCTGCATCGGTCATGTCTGCATCTATCTTAACCAGCGAACGAATTTCGGTAAAACCTGACCGACCTTCCTTTGTCTTTCCCATCAGAAAATCCTTGTCAATATCTCCTTCTACCTCAACTTGCATTCCACGTAACGATATTTTACGCTGCATTGCAACAATTCTTCCTATTGCACAAATACATGCAGGAAGTGATGCTAAAAATACTTCTAGTGGATTTGGTCCCTCATCGGTACCACCAGCCATTTTGGGCTGATCGATAACAAATGGATGTGAACAACCTATTTCGGTGCGGAAACCGCTACCCATGTTTGCATTTACTTTTATTGTTGAAATTGCCATAGCTAAAAATATTATTTGTTATTAGTTTCACAATGATAAACGTAAAAGTTACTCTTTTGTTTTCATATATCTAGATAGGTGTCTATATTTATTTATGCATTAATATTGATTACCTGTTAATTAAAAAATATAAATGAAGTAAAACCATGTTTTATAGCTTAAATATATTTTAATTAGGCCCAACTTTATTCTAAAAAAAGAGATTTTAAGTAAGTGTTTATTAAAAACTAAACCCCCTATCAAGATATAGGCTTGCCAAGTGATACAATTTTTGTAATTTGGTTTGGAGAAACCATAAAGATTTATGCACTAAACAATAAGCAAACCAGCCCGTTATGGAAAAAATAAGCGTTAAACTTGAAAACCTAGGGAAAATATTTCCCGATAATTGGAATCAGGAACAAATAGCCAAAGGGAAAACCACCTTTTTGAAACGTCTCTCAGAGTTAACACATAAGCATTATAGTGGAAAAATTCAGGTTGTCCCAAAGGTTCCAGTTCCTGGATTTAATTGGTTTAACGTATGGTACACCCCTGGGGTATCCAAGGTGTCAACAACAATTCGCGATAATAACGATGCTTCGTTTGAACTATCCAACCGAGGCAATCTGGTTGCTATTGTTAGCGACTCAACCCGAGTTCTTGGAGATGGTGATTGCACCCCCTCTGGTGGATTGGGAGTTATGGAGGGAAAGGCCTTTTTAATGAAGTACCTTGGCGGAGTAGATGCCGTTGCTCTGTGCATTGATAGTAAAGGGTCCGATGGTAAGAACGATCCACAAAAAATTATTGATTTTGTAAAAATGTGTCAGCACAGCTTTGGCGCTGTAAACCTTGAGGATATTTCGCAACCTAACTGCTTTAAAGTGCTTGATGTACTGCGTGAGGAGTGTAATATTCCTGTTTGGCACGATGATGCACAAGGAACAGCCTGTGTAACATTAGCCGGGCTCATTAACGCACTTAAACTTGCAGGGAAAAAGATGAGCGATGCAAAAATTGTTTTTTATGGTGCAGGGGCATCAAACACAACCATAGCTAGGCTAATTATTGCTGACGGAGGCAATCCAAATAATATGATAATGTTCGATAGCAAAAGTTCTCTACATGTTGGCAGAGATGATATAAAGGAAGATAAGCGTTTTTACAGAAAATGGGAACTTTGCCAAACCACAAACCCAAATAAAGTTTTAACAATAGAAGAGGCCATGCAGGATGCTGATGTTTTAATATCATTATCGACCCCTGGCCCAGATACAGTGAAAAAAGAATGGGTTAGCAAAATGGCTAAAAAATCAATTGTTTTTGTTTGTGCTAACCCAGTTCCCGAAATATACCCATACGCAGCAAAAGAGGCTGGGGCATATATTGTAGCCACAGGCAGAGGCGATTTCCCAAACCAAGTTAACAACTCATTGGGTTTCCCCGGAATACTTAAGGGAGCGCTAATGGTAAGGGCGCAAAAAATTACCGACAGCATGGCCATTGCTGCTGCACACTCATTGGCAAATTATGCAGAAAAAAGGGGGATAAATCCAGAAAACATTACCCCAAGCATGGATGAGGCCGATGTTTTTCCAGTTGAGGCAGCTGACGTTGCCATGCAAGCCATTAAGGATGGAGTTGCTCGTCGGAAAATTACATGGGATGAAGCCTACGAAATTGCAAAGAGGGATATTGAGTATTCCCGCTCATTAACCAATACTCTTTGCAAAGAGGGTTTTATAAATGATCCTCCTCAGGAAATGTTGCAGGATGCACTAGACTATGCAATAAAGGAAATTGAAGAATAGTTAAAAAGATTGGGGTTTCCGTTTCAGAAAAGGGCAACCCCAATTTACGTTTCGTCAATATTTTTTTACAGCATAATCGCTGTGAAAAAGGCTGTTCTATCTGAAATATCTAATTTATTCTGCTCGGGCTTATGCTTTCCCCTTTGAAACCATAATTTCTAGAAGCAACTTATCGGTTTGGTTCATCCCCTCGGAACCAATTCTCCCTAGATTTTGAATTGTTTTCTCAACATCCTCATCAATAATCCCATCATTGGAGGAGATTACAGTACCCTCAAGCCCTAAAAGTGCCGACTGAATTGCAGAGCTAACACCTGTGCTAACCTTAAGGGCGCAACCCTCTTTGGCACCATCACACACCATACCCGTAACATTACCCACCATATTTTTAATGGTGTATATCGTCTCGTTTAAGCCACCGCCCATTATATAGCTCACACCACATCCAGCACCAGTAGCGGCAATAATACAGCCACACAATGCTGATAATCGGCCTAAATAAGTTTTTATATGAATTGAAACAAGATGTGATAATGCTAAGGCTCTCACCAAGGTTTCCTGATTTGCCTTTAAATATTTAGCTGCTGAATATACAGGCAGTGTTGCCGTAATCCCCTGGTTTCCACTACCTGAATTGCTCATAACCGGAAGTGTGCATCCAGACATACGCGCATCACTTGCAGCGGCCGTTAAGTACATTGCATTGTTCATTAAATCGTCTGAAAGAATGCCCTTATCAATATAGCTCTTTAGTTTACGACCCACGCTCAATCCGTACTTTTTGCTCAAACCCTCCTGTGCTATAGTATCGTTATAATCAACAGTTTTAAGCATAAATTCTATGTCGGCTACAGGTACTCTAGTTATAAAATTGAATATCTCCTCAATTGTTAGTGAAACTTTTTCCTTGATAGTCTCTGCTGATTCATTATTCTGCTGATTCTGATTACATTCAATTACTTCACCATTTTTTTCAACAAGCAAAATGTTAGAATGCTTCTCAGCAATAATCGCCTTTGCATATTGACCATTTGCGCCATTACAAATAGCCTCTATGTATAGTTTTTCTGTTCCTTCCTTAATCTCTATTAAAACCTTATTAGTATCAACAATGGTTTTTGCTTCATCAACAACGCTATCTGTTATTCCTGTTAAGAGTTCAAGGCAATCTGCAGATTTCCCATAAATTGCACCTAATGCTGCAGCAATATGCAAACCTATCATTCCTGTTCCTGGGATGCCAACCCCCATTCCATTTTTAAAAATATTTGCACTTAATAATAGTTTAATACTTGATGGTTTTTCGCCCAACGTTTCTCGGGCTTTGGCTACTGCCAATGCAACTGCAATGGGCTCGGTACACCCCAAAGCAGGAACTACCTCAGCTTTGAGTAAATTGATGAAAGTAGAATTGCTATGCATCTGTATTTGTTATGATAAGTTTAGCCGCAAAAGTATTAACTAAAAATAAATAAAGCATGAAAAAAAACAGCCCAGAGGCTGTTATTGAGCATGGGCTATTGTTCTAGCACAGTTGCACCAAGGCCTGTTTTTATCTTCTTTTGATTTGGACTACCCGTTAATGTTAACGTTGCTCCAGTTCTTACGTTGGCTTCAACCAACTCTTTTGCGGTAACTTTTGCAATTCCCTTTGTTGAAACAGTAACAAAGGCACTATCAGCCTGAAGTTCTAAAGCAGAAAGATTACCACCAGTGGCAATTCGAGCCTCATATGCACCCAGTTTTCCGCTAATTCGAGCCAAGCCTCCTTTATCAGCAGAAACATCGAGGGTTCGCAAATCAACAATTGCATTAATCTCGCCATTGGTTGTGGCATTCACAACTAACTTATCTCCCATTAATGTATCCTGAAAGCTAAGCCTACCCGAAGCACTAACGTATATATCGCGAAGTTGGCTGTAGGTTAAAAAAACATCAATGGTAACATCCTTATAAACTCCCCTTCTAAGAGTTATTTCAAGGGTTTTACCAGTTACTTCGGTAATAACATCATCCATTGAAATACCTGTGCTCACAATACGTGCGCTTAGCTCATCGCCATGGGTTAAGAATACACTAACCTGATTGGTTACTTTAAGTTTATCAAAAAAAGGTAAACTCCGGATATTTTCATTCTGTGCTAAGGTGATTATTGTAAATCCCATTACAAGGGAAAGCAATGCAAAAATTTTTCTCATAATTATGTATTGTTTTAGTTGAGTTACTGCCAGCAAACTTAGTGCAAAACTATCGTTTAGATTAATAAAAAGTATTAAAGTTTAATAATTAAAGCCCTATGAAAATCTATTTTAGGTATAACAAAAACGATGTGAGCGACTTTGATTAATAAAGGGGTGCGCTTACTTGAACAATTTTATAACACATATGTTATTAAGTTATAAATGATTAAAAAATGGAGTTTATTAAGCATATAGTATTTATCACGCTTTTAACGGTTGTTGTGGTTAATGCAAAAGCACAAGATAATAGGAATAAAATGAGTACTAAAGAGTTGAAAAGCAAGCTAACCCAAATTGAGTTTTATGTTACTCAGGAAAAGGGAACTGAAAGGCCATTTACCGGAAAGTATTGGAACTTTTTTGATAAAGGTATTTACCACTGTGTAGTTTGCGACACCCCCCTTTTTGAGTCGGATACAAAGTTCGATTCGAGTTGCGGGTGGCCTAGTTTTAACAACTCAGACTTTAAGAATAACATTGTTGAAAAAACTGACTTAGCCCACGGAATGGTAAGGACAGAGGTACTCTGCAAGAGTTGCAACGCACACCTTGGGCATGTATTTAACGATGGGCCAAAGCCTACAGGTATTCGTTATTGTATTAATTCAGCTTCACTTAAATTTAAGGGTAGCAATGAGCGTAAATAAAATGAAACCAAAAGTTTTTAGAATAGCAGCATTTCCGTTAAACCTAATACTGCTCCCTGGAGAAGAGATTCCGCTTCGGATTTTTGAGCCAAGGTACAAGCAGCTTATCGAGGAGTGTATGGACGCATCGCTACCCTTTGGAATACCATACCTAAATAACGGGGAAATTGATAAAATTGGAAGTGAGGTTGAAATTGTAAAACTTGTTGGCAGAAATGCCAATGACGATTTGGTGGTTTTGATTAGAGGAAAATCGCTATTCCAAACCATAGACTATTTTCCCATTTTAACAGACAAACTTTATGGTGGTACCGTATCGGTGCCTCTGAGTACTGATTTTACAACTACAAATCCTGAGGTTGTTGTAAAAGTTAAGAAATTGAAACTTAATATCAGTAATGAACTGGGAACATTTGTTAGGGGTAATGGTGTCAACATGCTAGATATTGCTAGGACCATAATGCTAAAATCGGACGAAAAGTATAAACTCCTATCACTACCAAATAGTACTACCCGTGAGCAGTTTATAGTCAACCAACTAACATTTGTTGAGATGATTAGGCATCAAGAAACAAAATTGGAGAATAACTTTCAGCTGAATTGATAAGAGATTAACCTATCACCTAATAACCCAAATTGTTTCCCAAATGGGGAAAGAATGAAAAAGGGTCACTGCAAACAAATGGAGACCTCTGACTAGCGATTAAATAAAAAAACTACTCTTTTCTCTTTTGCCTATAATAGGTAATGATATGAACAATAGCCACACCCGCTGACATACCAAACACAAAGATTAGCCAAAATCCTGCTTCCGTGGGTTTCGATGATATTTTTTCGTTGAAAGTAAATAGCATGCCCAGGGTAATAATTACCATTGCTATTGATTGTGTGATTCCATTTCTCCGTTTCATCGCTTTTAGGTTTTGTTAATGTTTATATTGATAAAGGATAAGGGTAATACTATATTACTAGAAGTTATTTAACTTGAATGTGAGGCTATAGTCACAATCTAGTATATACGACTATTTATCAACTTTGTAAAACCCCAGCATTCCCATGGTCTAGTTGGCTTTTGGAATGTATCCTGCAATTCAACACTAGTAACTAACTTGGGCGAATACGGACTAATTGGGAATACCTGTGGCCATTCATCAACCCTGTCCAAAGCCCGAGCCATCATCCTATTCACCTCATAAGGGAATCGTGAACCAACCCAAGGGCTTGTATTGGTTATAAATACATACGAAAACCCATCACTACGGGAAATAGCAAGCGCTGAGCTTCCTGCAAACGAACCTGTTCGCCATCTTGTACCATCAATTGATACCCATCGCCATCCTAAAGGATGCATGCCTGGCTCTGAATGCGCTAATAAAGCAGCCGATTCAGTCGATATAATTCCCCCCTCACGCTCTGGGTCAATTAAACCTAAGAATTTTATAAGGCTTACCGACGATATTACCCAACCGCCAGCGGCTCCAAGGGTTCTCACATCGTTACCTCCCCTACTCTTTAGTACCATTTTGGCCTCACCATCAAACGCAGGAACTTGCAATGCTTCAGGAACTTCATAGTACCTTGCCTCCAGAGGGTATCTCAAACTATCATAGTTGTGGGCAATAAAAGCATCATAAATACCATTTGGGTTAAAAATATTTTGTGTAACATACGCTTCATAGGAGATCCCCGAAACATCCTCTATAACGCTTTCGAGGATTAAGTATCCTAAGTTGCTATATGAACTGTGGGTTCCTGGCGTGAAATGCAATCGCTTAGCTAAAGCAAACTGAATTATATCTATCTTTTTTAAAGGCAATTCAATACCCTGCTGCCGAGCAATGGATTCAGCCATAAATAGGTGATCGCCCCATCGCGAAGTCCACCCTCCAGAGTGATTTAAAAGTTGCTTAACGGTTATCTGCTCTACTCTGCTATCAATATATCCATACTGACTTTTATCGTTTAAAATCCCTTCTACTCCAAACACTTTACTATCAAGTCTCAATCGCCCTGTCTCAACCAATTTCATTACAGCAGAAGCAGTAATTAGCTTCGAAACGCTAGCCACTCTCATAAGATGGTAGGGCTGCATTAGCTCTTGCTCTTCACGATTGGCATATCCAAAACCCTTTGCATAAACAAGTTTACCGTCTTTAGCTATGGCAACTGAGGCTCCGGTCACTCCCCAATAGGAAATAAAACGGGTTACGGTTTGCTCAAATGATGAAAATTTCTCGAAATCGAATAAATCATTTGAAAGATCAGTTATGGGGAAAGTAGGAATACTTTCATCAGGCTTTTCTTCCTCGTTCCTTAATGAGTATCCAAAAGTTAAATCGAAAAGAGAAAATAATAGTAAAAATGAAATGAATATAGCTGTTTTCTTAATCATCTTTAATTGAAATTTAACCTATAGAGCTAACCCAATGGCTTATACGGTGCAAAGCTAATACGATAAAACAGAAAAGTCAAAGGTTAGTTGCGATTAGTTACTAACAATTTGAAATACTTATGCATTCGCCAGTATTTAAATACTAATAATCAATAAGTTAAGTGCGGAAATAAATTCAAGGAAAATAATTGTCTTTTGGATAAAAGTTGCTCATTATCACCAATAAGTAATTAGGCCAAAAGTTCTTTAATTTTTGCAACAAAATTTTTAATGTCATCCTCCGTCGTATCCCACGATGTCATCCACCTAACCTCAGATTTTTCGTCGTCCCAAGTATAGAAGAAATACTCGGCTTGCAACTTCTCAATTATACTTTTGGGGATAATGGCAAATACCCCATTAACCTGAACAGGTTGAGTAACTTTTACCTGGGGAACTGACTCTAGTTGAGCTGCCAAAATTTTTGCCATCCTGTTTGCGTGACTTGCTGTTTTATGCCATTGATTATTGGAAAGATAGGCAGTAAACTGGGCAGAAATATACCGCATTTTTGAGGCCAACTGCAAACCTTGCTTACGCGTATACATGAACTCTTTGGCCAAATCTGGGTTAAAAAACACAACCGCTTCGCCATACATCATCCCATTCTTTGTGCCTCCAAACGATAGGATATCAACGCCTGCGTCGGTGGTAAACTCTTTAAAACTCTTGTCAAGTGCCGCAGCAGCATTTGCAATTCTAGCGCCATCCATGTGCAAATACATATTATGCTGATGAGCAAAATTGGCCAGAGTTCTAACCTCATCGGGTGTGTAAAGAGTACCCAATTCAGTTGGCTGAGATATTGAAATAACCTTCGGTTGTGAATGGTGCTGGAAACCAAACCCATGCATATGCTTTTGGACTAAATCAACAGTGAGTTTCCCATCGGGCGTAGACACAGTAAGAAGTTTGCAGCCTGTAAACCGCTCAGGGGCACCACATTCATCAACATTAATATGAGCTGTATCTGGTGTAATAACTGCGTGATATGGTTGGGTTGCTGCTTTTATACCTAGCACATTAGCTGCCGAGCCAATAAAAACAAAGAAAACCTCAACGTGATTTCCAAAAAGAGTTTTAAATACTTTTGTTGCCTCCTCAGTATATGGATCGTCGCCATAGGCAATGGTGTGCCCATGGTTTACGCTATTCATTGCCTCAAGAATATTTGGGTGAACACCCGAATTGTTATCACTTGCAAATCCGCGCTTGTTCTGGTTCATCTTTTTTTGTTTTTTGTACTTTAATTTGACTAGATCAATTAAAAAAAGTTTACAATCCTCTACATCCTATTGGGAACATCAATACCCAACAGCCACATTGACAAGCGGATTGCATTAGCTACTTCGCGAGAAATTAATAGCCGTGCTTGCCTTACCTTTTCATCTTCCTCTTTAATGATGAAGAAATCGTGGTAGAATTGGTTATACTCCTTGGAAAGTTCATAGGCAAAATTTGCCAATAGTGCAGGACTAAGTATCTCGGCAGCCTGCTTAACTACACCGGGAAAAGCAGATACCAATTGGATTAGCTCGCGCTCTTTACCGGAGAGTTCAACTGGATTAATGGAATGGGGAATTACAATTCCAACCTCGATAGCCTTGCGAAGCACTGACTGAATACGTGCATGGGTATACTGGATAAATGGCCCTGTATTTCCATTAAAATCAATTGATTCCTTTGGGTTAAAGGTCATATTTTTCTTTGGATCAACCTTAAGTATAAAATACTTAAGTGCTCCTAAACCAATCATTGTAACAATTTCCGAGGCCTCTTTGGCATTGAGTTCATTTAACTTACCCAACTCCTGCGACATCTCCTGAGCTGTTGATACCATCTCCTCAACCAAATCGTCGGCATCCACAACTTTCCCTTCCCGTGATTTCATCTTCCCTTCAGGCAGCTGAACCATTCCATATGATAGATGGTATAGGTGGTCGGTCCATTTGTAGTCCAACTTTAGCAATACAAGTTTAAGTACGTTAAAATGGTATTCCTGTTCATTACCAACAACATAGATATGATCATCGAGATGATACTCATTAAACCGCTGAACTGCTGTACCAATATCTTGAGTCATGTAAACCGATGTACCATCTGCACGCAGCAATAGTTTCTCGTCTAAACCATGATCATTTAAATCAATCCAAACAGAACCATCAGGCTTTTTAACGAATACTCCTTTTGCTAAGCCTTCGTTTACAATACTTTTACCAAGTAAATAGGTTTCTGACTCGTAATAAACCTTATCAAATTCAATCCCAAGCGCACTATAGGTTACATCAAATCCAGTGTAAACCCAATGATTCATTGTTTGCCAAAGCGAATAAACCTCCGAGTCCTTTGCTTCCCACTTTAGGAGCATCTCCTGAGCTTCAAGTATGATTGGTGCTTTTGTCTTTGCTTCCTCCTCACTCATTCCTTTGGCTTGTAACTCCTCTATTTGCTTTTTATATTCTTTATCAAAAAGGACATAGTAATCGCCTACCAAATGATCTCCTTTCTTTCCACTGTTCTCTGGTGTTTCTCCTTTACCAAATTTTTGCCATGCCAGCATGGACTTGCAGATATGGATTCCCCTATCGTTTACCAAATTTACTTTGATTACCTTATCACCATTGGCCTGTAAAATGCGCGATATTGAAAAGCCGAGCAGGTTATTGCGAATATGGCCAAGGTGTAGAGGTTTGTTAGTATTTGGTGATGAAAATTCGACCATTTTAGTTTTACCAGAGGAATCTGATTTTGCATAACCAAAATCAATAGTACTGGCTATAGTATTTAACGTATTACACCAAAAGGTATAGCTTAGCGATAAATTCAAAAAGCCTTTTACAACATTAAATGAAGTTATGGCCTTTGATGATGAAACCAAACGCTCTCCAATTTCTTGAGCAGTAACCTCGGGGTTTTTCTTCGAAATTTTAAGCAAAGGGAAGACAACTAGCGTAAAATCGCCCTCAAACTCGCGCTTAGTTTTTTGTATTTGTACTAGATTTAGGTTTGGTAAAACACCATAAATCTCTTCAATGGCCTTTGAAGCAGCAAGTTGTAAGGTATTCTCAATATCCATTTTTACATGTATTTTAAAAACTCTGCAAAGATAATAACAATGGGCAACATATTGTACCAAGCCTAAAAATACAGAAGCGCAGCAGATTTTGCTACGCTTTTGTGTTGAAATAAACTATTGAACTTCGGATAACCTAACGATATTAATATCTATATACAGTAAAACATTAACTATGCTTCCGCATCCCTTCCGTGGCAGTTCTTAAACTTTTTACCACTTCCGCATGGGCAAGCATCGTTACGTCCAACCTTTTTCTCAACCCTAACAGGCTCGCGGTTTCGCTCCTGTGTGTTGGCTGATGCCTGTAAAGCATCTGTACGTGAGGTTTCATATTTGCTCATATCAAGTCCCCTGCGTTGACTAGCCTCCTGAACCTGACTAGGATCACGAAGTGGAATATGAGCTTTCATTAGTATAGAGATAACCTCGCGGTTAACTGTATCGATCATATTTTTGAAAAGTTCATACGCCTCAAACTTATAGATAAGTAATGGATCCTTTTGCTCATATGTTGCATTCTGAACGCTTTGCTTGAGTTCATCCATTTCGCGCAAATGTTCCTTCCAGTGATCATCAATTATGTAAAGGATAATTGTTTTAGCGAAAGAACGGTTAAGCTCTTTTGCACCTGAATCAAATGCTTTTTTAAGGTTGGTAACAATTTGGAAAACCTTCTGCCCATCGGAAATTGGAACAACAATATTTTCGTAAACAGCCGATTGCTTTTCGAAAACCTCTTTAATTACAGGGAATGCCTGCTTGGCTATGGTATTGGTTTTATTCTCATAGTTTGCCAGAGTTGCTCGATAGACTTTCTCTGTAAGTTCACTGGGTGAAAGTTGCATGAACTCTTTCTCGGTGAATGGAGCGTCAATTGAGAGGTTACGGATAAGTTCCAGTTTAAATTCTTTAAACTCAATATTACCATGGGTATCGTTTATTATGGCTGTGCTAACATCGTAAAGCATGTTTGCCACATCAACATCAATTCGCTCACCGTAAAGAGCATTCCTGCGGCGTGTATAAATAACCTCACGTTGTGAGTTCATCACGTCATCGTACTCAAGAAGTCTTTTTCGAATTCCGAAGTTATTCTCCTCAACCTTTTTCTGGGCCCGCTCAATCGATTTTGAAATCATGGAGTGCTGAATAACCTCCCCCTCTTTCAGTCCAAGCCTATCCATTACCTTAGCAATTCTATCGGAACCAAATAAGCGCATCAAATCATCCTCGAGCGAAACAAAGAACTGAGATGTACCTGGATCGCCCTGACGACCTGACCGACCACGCAACTGGCGGTCAACACGACGTGACTCATGGCGCTCAGTACCAATAATGGCTAAACCTCCAGCCTGCTTAACCTCAGTCGAAAGTTTGATGTCGGTTCCCCTACCGGCCATATTCGTTGCAATGGTTACTGCTTTTACCCTACCTGCTTCGGCTACAATATCGGCCTCACGCTGGTGTAGCTTAGCGTTAAGCACATTGTGCTTAATTCCTTTCATCTTGAGCATTCGGCTAAGCAACTCCGATATTTCCACCGACGTAGTACCTACCAGCACCGGTCTATTTGCTTGAGTTAACTTAACTATCTCATCAATAACCGCCATGTATTTCTCGCGCTTGGTTTTGTAAACCAAATCCTCCATATCCTTGCGGACAATGGGTCGGTTTGTTGGTATAACAACCACATCGAGTTTGTAAATTGACCAGAATTCACCAGCTTCAGTTTCAGCAGTACCCGTCATACCCGCTAACTTATGGTACATACGGAAATAGTTCTGAAGTGTAACTGTTGCAAAGGTTTGAGTTGCGGCCTCAACCTTAACCTGTTCTTTTGCCTCAATAGCCTGGTGCAAACCATCGGAATAGCGACGCCCTTCGAGAATACGACCAGTTTGCTCGTCAACAATCTTCACCTTATTATCCATCACAACGTACTCAACATCAATCTCAAACATTGCATACGCCTTAAGCAACTGGTGAACAGTGTGAACCCTTTCAGACTTTATTGAAAAATCGCGAATAAGTTCCTCTTTTGCATCAATCAACTTTTGAGGCGATAAGTTTTGCTTCTCTAAATCGGCAATTTCGCTTCCAATATCGGGCAGGATAAAGAATTTTGAGTCCTCTGATGAACTAGTAATAAGGTCAATCCCTTTTTCGGTAAGCTCCACAGAGTTTTGCTTTTCATCAACAACAAAAAACAGATCATCGGTAACAATGTGCATGTTCTTGTTATTCTCCTGCATGTAAAAATTCTCAGTTTTAAGTAGCAGCGCCTTTGCCCCTTGTTCACTAAGAAATTTAATTAAAGGCTTATACTTTGGATATCCTTTAAAAGCAGTTAACAGTATTTTACCTCCATCCTCGTTTTTGCCTTCAGCAATTAACTTTTTGGCATCAGCCAGCAGTTGAGTAACAAGGTTACGCTGAGCATTCACCAACTTTTCAACCTTTGGTTTATACTCCTCAAACATCTGAATATCGCCCTTGGGAACTGGGCCAGAAATAATTAGCGGAGTACGAGCATCGTCAATAAGTACTGAGTCAACCTCATCGACAATTGCATAGTGATGCTTGCGCTGCACTAAATCGGCAGGTGCAATGGCCATGTTATCGCGGAGATAATCGAAACCAAACTCGTTGTTTGTTCCAAAGGTTATGTCGGCCATATAGGCGTTTCGCCTTGCCTCGCTATTGGGTTGATGCTTATCTATACAATCCACTGAAAGTCCATGAAACTCGTATAGAGGCCCCATCCACTCGGAGTCGCGTCGAGCAAGGTAATCGTTTACAGTAACAATGTGTACGCCTAAGCCTGCAATTGCATTTAGGAATACGGGGAGCGTTGCAACAAGGGTTTTTCCCTCTCCAGTTGCCATCTCCGATATCTTACCCTGGTGAAGCACAACACCCCCAATCAACTGCACATCGTAATGTACCATGTCCCACACAATCTCCGTTCCACCAGCAATCCAACGATTTTTATAAATAGCTTTATTGCCTTCAATGGTTACGAAATCCTTTTTAGCCGCCAAATTCCTATCGAACTCATTGGCGGTAACCACAATTGTTTCATTCTCTTTAAGTCTGCGGGCAGTTTCCTTAACTATTGAAAAGGCTTCGGGAAGAATCTCATCAAGTATTACTTCAACCTTTTCGTCAATTTGCTTTTTAAGCTTATCAATTTCGTTCGATAAAGACTCTTTCTCATCAAAACTGAGTTCGTTAGACTCCATCTTAAACTTCATCTCTTCAACCTTGCCCATTTCCGTAGCTATCGTACCCCTTACCCTCTGCTTTAGCTTTTCGGATTCGGCCCTAAGCTCATCATGAGACAAAGTTACGAAACGAGGGTAAACGGCTTGGATTTTATCAGCATAAGGCATTAACTCTTTTAAATCGCGCTTTGCTTTATCACCAAAAAATTTGGAAAGAATTGTATCAATTGCACCCATGGGTTTATGCTATTTAAAACTTAATATTTATAATCGAACCTACAAATTTAGCAGATTTTTAGGAGATGTGGAAGAATGAGCCAATAATATAACACTAATTAAATTAATGGCCTGGTGAGATACCCCACCAAGCCACTAGTTATATTATGAAAAATTAGTTTGAAACTTCAATTTTGGGGTTTGCCTACTATTTTTCTAAACTTGAAACCGCAAAACTATTCTCATTGAGTTTAGAACCTAACTGAAAACTCTTAACCTTCATCTCGGAGCGCCTGTTGCTCTGTACATTCTTCATCTCCATTTGATACGAAAAATATAGACCATTGGATTGCTTACGATAATCGCCTAAGGTCATTACCTTATTTAGCTTGTCTGTCCTATCATACAACTCGCTTTTTTGAATAAGATAGGTGCTCTTTTCAATATACGATACTCGTCTCTTAAAGCCATACTCACTTTCCATCTCACGCGACTTTGTTAAAGCCTCAACCTTCCAGCAAATTTTACCATTAATGGTCTCTTCGCCCAGTAGTGTGTAGGTAAAATCATCAAGATTAGGTCGGCTCATATCGGCATTTGTGAATTCTGAACCCATAAAACTTTTGCCTTTTTCGGTAGTCACAATTCGCCTAGTGCGACGCATTGAGGGCAGATAAACCCACATGTCGTCAGCCTTATCCTCATAATCGTAAATTAAAATTGAGGTTCCCTGCACATCGGCGGGTGAAAGAAAACGCATTAGCGTTTTGGTAACATCACCAAATTTTCGGGTTGCAACAGCAACTTGTCGCTCTCGTGAATTGCCCTTATTATCGTAAATGTAAAGGTTTGTAGCCATCTCCATAGCCTCAAACTCTATTACCTTTGAAGATTTATCGGAAATCTCACGGGCATCCTGAGCTACCCCATGAAACGCAAAGGCTAAAAATGCAATTGATGTAATTAGTATTGTCCTCATAATGTTTTGTTTATAATAGTATTAGTATTTTTTAAAAAAATTGAATTCTGTTATAATTGTGCAACCTAATCCTTAATAAAGTTAACGCTCTTGCCATTTTTTAGTAAAAACTTTGGCTCGGTAAGTATTGTTATTGCAGGTATAAGAATTAGTGCGCACAGTAGGCATAGTAACAATGAGAAGATAATAAGGAATGCAAAGGTTTTTAGAATCATCATCCCTGAGAAAAATAGCACAGCAAAACCAATGATTACCGAAATTGCGTTTATGGCTATCCCCCTACCAGTTGTTACTAGCGTTGTTTGAACAGCTTCTGCATAACTACGTCCTAGGCTCAACTCATACTTCAATCGCCAGAAAAGGTGTATTGTATAATCGACACCAATACCTATGGCTATGGATGAAAGCAATGAGTTTCCAATATCGAGTTGAAAACCGAACCATCCCATAAGTCCAAAATTACAAATTAGGGTAACCAAAAGCGGAATGCTGCCCAAAAGCCCTGCCGAGAAGGCCCTGAAAATAATCCAAAGCAGGATGGCAATTGCTACAAGTGCAAATATTAACGAATAGATTTGACCTTTAACAATGGCATTAGCCATCTCTTTCTCTACCAAGCACTGCCCAGCCACTAATGTTGCAGATGGCGTTTTATCAACCAACTCACGAATACTAGACTCAATTCTATTGAAATCGTCAATATTGCTTGCAACAAATTGCACGCTTAGCACAGCTTTGGTATAATCAAAATCTACCAGTTTTTCAAAGTCTTCTGGGTCGCCACTCATACTATAAAACTCTATATACTGTGCAATGGCCTGGCGCGAGTCAGGAATCTTATCGTAAAACTCGCTATCTGGGTCGTTAAGCGAACGACTAATAATTCGTATAACCGTTGCCAGTGAGGTTACACTACCAACCCCCTTAACACCTTCAAGTTGAGTTTCGAATCTATCCATAGCTTTCATAACTTCAGGCTCCATTATTTCGCCCTCAAAAAGCACATTGATGTTTTTAGTGCCTCCAAATTTAGCATTGGCAATATCAGTTGATATCCTTAGTGAATGCTTTTGGGGCATCATCTTCTCTAAGTTAATGCTAACCTGCAATCTGCTAATGCCTACGCTGGCAATAATCATAAAACTTACAAAAATATATATTACTCTCCGAGGGGTATTTACTGCAACCCTAGCCGACCATTTCAGTAATTTATCGATTATTGATTTTTTACCGGTAGTGTAAACTTTTATCGGCTTCCCTTTCTTCATTTTTATCATAATGGCCGGGATAAAAAGCAAACTGAGAGCTAGGGCAAACCCAATGGCCACTGAACTTACAATACCCATTTGCTTAGCAGGCAGCATGATATGAACAATTAAGCCCATAACCCCAATGATGGTAGTTAATCCGGTTAACAAAATGGGTTTAGATAGTTGCTTAAGCGATTCGGTAACGATTTGTACCATTGTCCAATCGGGATTTTTAGCATTAAGTTCCTGATAACGTGCCATAATATGAACACCATAATTATTGGCAATGGCAATCATCATAATGGGTATTAGCACAGCAATCAAACTAAAATCAAATCCCAATATGGGCATAAGGCCCATTGCTAAAACTATTGACATAATTACTACCGCAAATGGCAGTAAAACCCCTCTACGTTCCCTAAAAGAGAGGTATAAGAATATGAGCATAATTATAAGCCCAAGGGGCATAAGTATGGCAATATCGCGTGTGGCCTTTGCCTGAACCTCGTACCGTAAGTATGGTAAACCATTGAGATAAACTGCCTCGTTTCCGGGATTCTCTTTAAGAGTAGTTGAGATAAAATCGAAGATTTCTTCGTCAGAAACACCCTCATTGGCATTAAGGATTATTGAGGTGTACTTAAAATCATCGGAAACCAGTAATTTATATGCTAATGGGTTATCTCTAAGCTCCTGGCGGAGTTGATCGCGCTCATCATTGGTTTCGGGAATAAGCCTAATGGCAGGGTCAACCAACATAGCTCCATCATCGCCCCTAATGTACTTAGTTTCAAAAAGAGACATTACGTCATCAACTAGCTCGGAATACTTTAGCTCGTTATTAATTTGATAAATTCTGTCGAGCGTTTCGGATGATAAAATATCGTCCGATTTAAAGATTATAAGGATAGGTTCATACTTCCCAAAAATCTCTTCAAGTTTCTCGTTGTTTATATTGGCCTCAATCCCATCGGGCAGATAATCCATAAGGTCAGGGTTTATCTTTCCTTTTGATAGAGGAAAAAGCATTAGTAGGGTAACTATTACCGGCACTATTATTAACCATCTGCGGTAGCGGGTTATAAATTCATTAGTGTTCATATTTCTTAGTATTATTTATTGTTTGATGACTTTTGTTTATTGTTCTTTAGTGTGCCTTTAAAATCTTAATAGTTTATTTTTATGGCTACTTGCTTTACATATCAATCATTTGTCCTACTAAAACCCTACCTCAAGACCAAGGAAAACTCCATTCATTACCCTTCCGGCCATGTTAAAAATGGATTGATCGGGGCCAAGCATATAACTGCAACCAATGTTTGCCGAAACTGCATCGGTTAAACTCCATTTAATCCTACTCCTCAACAAGTACTCTTCAGTGGTAATATTATATGCTCCAGATAGTTCAACATTCAATTGTTCGTATAAGAACGACCTATTGAGCGACAGAAATAGCATGTGATTTGTTTCCTTTTGCTGGTTAAAAATCTTGCGATTGTACTTATTAGATTCAAACAATACCATTTCCGCAGCATATTGGGCTAGTTCATCGGGTGTGTAACCGGTGGGTATTGGGGTTATTAACTCTTTAAAGTTAAAGGTATACTTCCCAACATACTGAAAGATGGTTGTAATATCCCAGAAACTTCTTTCAATACCCACAACATATGAGAAGTCAGGGTTGGGTATATTCATCTCGGTCTCGTAATCTTTAGTCAGATTTAAAGCCATTTCGCCCCGAATAATCCACGATTTTACGGGTAAAGCAAAATCGGCACCAATGGTTTGCATAAAGTAAGGCTTGGGCCTAAAGTTCACCGCTAATGGACTTAGCGTATAACTGTCGAGTTCAAATCCGTAAAACGGATTATGCCCAATAAAATAGGATGCAGAAAGGCTAACAGATGATGACTCTAGGTTGAATCTTGCAGCCAACGAACCCTTATCGAACTTTAGCTCTGGACTATCAACCTGAGAAAAGGTTGCAGGTTGCCCCATATCAAAAAGTTCGTAACGATAAACCGAAGGTTTATAAAAAGGGATTGCAATCAACTCAATATCAATCGTGTTAGTTGGCTTCAGCTTTGTGCGAAACATAAAGTTTGACAATTTTTGGTCGTCGGGCTCATAGGTAAGAAAAAAGTAGTTGTTGGGAGTTATGTTATTGGTTGGATTAAACCCATCGGTGCGGCCCCAAGCAACTATTTGATTACCTATAAACAGATCGATTTTATCTCCTCTATAACCAGCATACGCCTCTTTTAACTGAAGTTGTAATTCCCTATTATCAAAGAATACTCCCTCACGCACACGCAAATCGGCATATAGAAATGTTTTCTGCTTCTCAAGTCGCCCTCTTAGAGCAAATTCTCCAAATACATTTGAATAATCAAAATCCTTGGATCCCCCATATACTAACCCTCTAGTAAACCCATTTAACTCAAACGATACATTTTTTGCATTGTCAGTAGAGGTTTCACTGGTTAAATCATCAAATATTGATTGCCCGAAAAGGAAAGAACCAGTGAGTATGAAAAAGGCTAGTGTTAAAAAAATATTCTTCATGGTATTATAAATTATGTTATAGTTATTAGTTATGGCTTACATTATCAAATACTTTTAGAGGCACTTTGGCTATGCATTTTCATTTCAAAGAGATCAAGCATAACCGTTAAAATGAAATGAGGGTGAAGAAAATGAGTGGAGTTGTAACTTCACTTTTCCTTATATGCACTCTGTTGTATGCCAAAATTACATCCAGAGTAGTTTGGATTAGTACAAATAAAAAAAGTTGAACAAGTAGTAGTTGTTCAACTTTTAAATATGAACCCATAAGGGGCTATATTTCACCTAGTAGCGGGTAGTACAAAAATTAAATTTTTGAGTTTTTGTATTGCAGGGGTGTTTGGCCTGTGGCCTTTTTGAAGATGGTAAAAAATGATGACTTGCTATTAAACCCACATTCGTAGCCTATGGCCTCAATTGAGAAATAATTTTTGTCGTCCGAGAGCGTACTTTTTACTGCTTCAATTCTGTATTCGTTTACAAACTGAAAGAAGTTTTTACCAATCTCCTTATTCAATACTTCTGTAATATGATGCTTTGGGTAACCTAATGATTTAGATAGCATATCCATGCTTAAATCGGGGTTTAAATAGGGTTTTGTCTTTTCGAAATATTCAATCAAATCACCTTTAATTACATTAGTTTGCTCCTCGGAAAGCATTTGACTACTATTCTTTTCGTCACTTTTAGTAATATCAGTAAATTCTCTAAAAATTACATCCTGCTTTAACCCATAAAACCCTAATACATAAACTAATACTAGCAATGCTGAATAGTTAACAACTGGTGATAGGGGGAACTCGATATACATAAAAACGTTAAAAATACCGCTAACCACAAGTACTAGGCAGTAAAGATTATAAAAGATTACAACAAAGAAAAGCCAAGTAATTTTTTTATTGCTCTCGATATTGGAGAACTCATCCACAAGTCGAGAACGATGTCTGTAAATAAGCAGAGTAGCCGTTGAGTTATAGGTAACCCACGAAGTTAACGAGGCGATTGCAAATGCTAAGCGGAACCAGTATGTTGAATCAAGGTTTAAGTAGCCAAACAGCATATAGGGTTCATGGAGTATATAGGCAAATATCTCAAAAAACAGGAAGGGCAATAGGTGAGCTAACTGCATTGGCTTAAGCCTAAAATCGGGCTGAACCAATGAACGAACATAAAGGTAGAATGCTGGATTAAAAAGCAGGAATGAGCTGGATAGCATCGGATAGTTAAACAATCTATAATCTATAGCGCACGAAAAAAACTCAATGGCCAATAGAGTTAACCAAGCAGTTAAAATTTTATCGGGAATGGTTCTATTCTTTTTGGACATCATTATAATGGCCGCAAAAAGTCCTTGTGAGAAACCTATCCATGCAATTATCTCCATGACGCAAATTTACAAATATTGTTATGGTTTTGCGTTACGTACGACATATTTTAACGCTTGTGAAACAATCATCGTTTAATTTTTACTAAATTTGTTTTAGCCAACCCATAGCAAAAAACGTTTTTATATCAGCCCAACATATTAAATGACTGATTTTATAATTAACCCAAAAGTAAATTATCCCTTCATTCTTACCGATGCAAGTAAAGGGCTGGTTTACATATCGGGCATTTCAATTCCAGAAAGTGCAGTACAATTTTATATTCCACTAATAGCCTGGATTGATGATTATTTAACAAGCCTCAGCAACTCACTTACGGTTAATTTTGAGATGCTTTACTTTGGAAACAGTTCATCAAAAGCCTTCTTTGATCTTTTTCAACTACTGGATAAACACCACAAAAATGGTAAGCAAATTAAGGTTAACTGGTTTTATCATCCTGATGATAATGATATAATGGAGGACGGTGAAGAGTTTGCTGACTTATTTAATCTCCCTTTTACCCTTCAGGAAAAGCCAATAACTTCAGTATTCAGTTTTAAAAAAACCAGTAATTCGCCTTTAGTTTATTTCGATCAATCGGGTGATGTTATAATTGAGGGTCCTTCTACAAACGGAAAACCTTGGAAATATTACTATCCAATTATCATGTGGCTCGATACAATACGTTTTTCGTTACTTGCTATTAATATTAAGGTTGATATCTATTTAAGTAAGATTGATAAGCTTAATCTGTACTATATTAATACAATTATAAAAGAACTTGAGCTTATTGATGATAATGTTAGCAAGCAAGTTCAAATAGTTTGGAAATACCCAAATAATGAAATTAAAGCCATTGGTGAGGATGTTCTTCTTAAATCTACAATCCCTTCTAAATTTGAGAAGATAGAGCAATCAGAATAAAAAAAGGCTAGCCGTAACTAGCCCATAAATCAAATCCAAATAAAACTTATGCTTGTGCTGTTTCATCAACAAACAAACGAGTTTTAAGTTCCTTATCAAGCATAAAGACACCGTGCCCCTTATCGCCAATTAGCTTTAAGCTATCAATAATTTCCTGAACATTAGCCTCTTCCTCTACTTGCTCATCTATAAACCACTGAAGCATACTTTTGGTTGCATGGTCCTTCTCCTCAATTGCAATATCCATAATGTTATTTATCAACGCAGTTACATGCTGCTCATGCTTAAGGGTTTCCTCCATAGCATGTAGGGTATTGGTCCATTTAGCGGGTACCTTATCAATTGGCTTGAGTATGGGTTGCACTCCACGCTCCACAAGGTAATCGAAAAATTTAAGGGCATGGGTTAACTCCTCTTGCCATTGCACGCGCATCCAATTGGCAAAGCCATTAAGCCCTTCGGCTGCAAAATACGAAGACATTGAAAGGTACATATAGGCAGACCAAATTTCAGCGTTAATTTGCTCGTCAATAACTTTTTTAACTTTTAGATTCAACATCTTTTCAAAATTTTAAGGGTTAATAATTATAGTATAAGTTTAACAAAAAGCAGTGCATTGTGTTTAAGAAAAAACAAATTAAATTTAATCAAAATCTAGATTTAAGAGTTGTTTAAATTTAATTATATTTGGGTTGAGTTGACTTAGGTATTTAAATTTATCCTCAACTGTGTATATTTTCCCGCTTGTATTATCGTTGGCAACCTCATTAACTTCAAGGTTAATGTCTCTGTTTTCTAGTTCAGTGCGCAAAAACAGAGTAACTTCCGATTTTATCTCTTTGAACATTTCTACCTGCAACGTTGATTCCACTTCGACCCCAATAACAAAGTCTGGCTTAAGGATAGGGAGATAGTTATGCATAAGACTGCTAAACCTAGGTTTATCGCTTAAATATGTTTTAATGTATTTTTGCCATGCCTCGTCTAATTCATCCTGTCCGAAGGTGTTTTGAGACTCATCTCCCACCTCATCGTTACTATCAACGTCAGCAGCATAATCATCCAGCACTAATTCTTCGTTCTCTACTATTGGTTGAGCAACTGTTTTTTTGCCTGTTAGTGCATCCTTAATAGAAATGCTTTTGGGTGCCTGCTTTAGAACTGTAGGCGCTTTCTTTGAAGGGGATTCTGGCTCTTGTATCTGATTACTGATTAATATAGGGCTGGGCTGGGTGTATTGTTTTAAAACTGTTAACTCAACGGGTGAATCCTCTAACCACTCGTAGATGTTATTTTTTTTTTTCTTGATTAAGGCCGCTTAATCTTATGAGCATTAACTCTAGGTGCAAACGCTGGTTGTTGCTTTGCCGAAAAGTAATATCGGTTTGGTTAATCACATCTAGGGCTTTAATCAGGAACTCGGGTGTACATTCAACCGCAAACTTCATGTATCGTTCTGCTATGGCTGCACCAACCTCAAGGATTTGTGAGGTTTGGGGGTCTTTGCAAACAAGTAGATTTCGAAAATGCTCGCTCAATCCAGTTATAAACTGTTGCGGATCGAAACCTTTAGACAAAAGTTCGTCGTAAATTTTAAGGGAACTAGCATAATCAGCATTCAGAAAATTTTCTGTAAGCGTAAAATAGTACTGAAAATCGAGAACATTTAGATTTTCAATTACCTTTTGGTAGGTAATATTATCCTCGCTAAAGCTTACCATCTGATCGAAGATTGAAAGCGCATCGCGCATGGCACCATCTGCCTTTTGGGCAATTATATTCAATGCCTCAACCTCATAGGGTATATTCTCTTCCTTTGCTATATACTTGAGGTATTTAACAGTATCCTCAACTTTTATCCTATTAAAATCGTAAATCTGACAGCGAGAGAGTATGGTGGGTATAATCTTATGTTTTTCGGTTGTAGCCAGAATAAAAATTGCATGCGCTGGTGGCTCTTCAAGAGTTTTTAGGAATGAGTTAAAAGCTGATGTGCTAAGCATATGCACCTCATCAATAATATATACGCTATACTTACCAATTTGCGGAGGGATGCGTACTTGCTCAATTAAACTCCTTATCCCATCAACGGAGTTGTTCGATGCAGCATCGAGCTCATGAATATTAAATGATCGTTGCTCCTTGAGTGCTTTACAACTTTCGCACTCATTACACGCCTCCATTTCGGGGGTTGGATTGAGACAGTTTATGGTTTTTGCAAAAATTCGGGCACAAGTTGTTTTTCCAACACCACGAGGCCCACAGAATAAATATGCCTGAGCTAGCTGTTTACGTTGAATCGCATTTTTTAGAGTAGTAATTAAAGAATCCTGTCCTACAACGGTTTTAAAACTGTCTGGGCGATACTTGCGAGCCGATACAATAAAATTCTCCATATGCTAAAAAATAAAGGCATTTAACGGATTCAACAACCCTTTTTTAATATCACAAAAGTAACCATTTTGGCCATAAAGAAAAACACAAGAATGCATTGGTTGCATTTAAAGTCCAAAATTATGAGGCAATGAGTATAGCCGTTTAGAATAAATCAACGGAAATATTTTGCACAAACGCTGTAATGGTATGCTCGCGTCCAACCTTGGCCTCAGTAAGCAGCATCAGTACGCTAAGTTCCTCGCCATCCTTTTTGGTGAATGAAATTTCGCGTCGTTCACCTACTATGGCTTGTTTTTCTGGATCGAGGTATGAAGCAAGAAACTCATCCTTATCCGTTGCATCGGGGGGGAAAAGTATTCTAATACTCTGACCTAGGATTTCTCCCTTGCTCATGCCAAAGAGTTCCTCAGCGGCATGATTGTAGAACTGAACAATTCCATCCTGATCGGTGGTGATAATGGCATCGAGGAATCCTTCGAGCGTTTTCTCAGTTCTAATCTTCTCTCGTTCTATCTCTTTGAACTGATTCTTAATATCCTCTTTTGCTTCACGCAGCTTTTTATTGAGTTCAATCTCGTTCTGGCGAAGCATCTCTTCTTGTTTACGCAGCTGCTCTGTTTGCTCTTGGCTTTCAATCTCCATAATTTTCTCGCGGGTGATATCATGTCCAATGAATACCACCTTTGCTACCTCACCATACATATCATTAACAGCAGTAAACGTACCCCTAAACCATCGTTCCTCTGCTGATTTCATAACCATTTTAAGTTGTCCCTCAAATGGAATACCGTGGGTAACATCGTCCCAAATAACTTCTATCTGCTTCCTATCATTTGCCTGGAAGAAATCAAATACCGTTTTATTTTTTGCCTCTGCAAGTGGAAAACCAAATGTTTGTTGGAATTTTTCGTTAGCATCTATAACATCACCTATAGGGGTGTACTCAATCTTAATGCTTGAGCGGTTAAGCGCCTCTATTTGTCCTTCAAAATCAAGACTTTGGTTCTTCTGCTCAGTTGTATCAATGGCGAGGAACAACACCTTCTCAACCCCACCGTTTGCATTCCGAACACAGGTATATGTAGCAATGGTCCATAGGTCTTTTCCGTTTTTGGTTACATGCTTCATGTCTCCCTCAAAGTGATGCCCGCCACTGGAAAGAGTTTCCCAAATATCATCAAACCACTCCCTATCCTTCTTATTCACAAACATGGAAATATGCTTGCCTTCAACCTCGGAGTTTGAGGAATACTCAAGTTTATTCAGGAATCGATTATTAGCATACAGCAAAACACCCTTAACGTCATACTCTGCCCTAATTAGGGTATGGTTAACCGAGTTGGTAAAGCTGACAAATTTTTCAGATTGACGGGTGGCCTCCTCTTGGGTTGCTTGGAGTTCCTCCATGTTCTGTCGCATCTGCTCTTCTTGAGCCTGAAGCGTCTCGGCCTGTTCTTGGGATTCCCTAAGCAACTTTGCGGTACGAATATTTATCTTTACACTGGATATAGTAGAGGCGATGCTCTCTGCCACTTTCTCAACAAAATCCACCACATGCTTTTCGAATGGTTGAAATGAGGCAATCTCAATAATTCCATGTACCTCATCGTTAACTTTTAAAGGAACTAGTATGATGCTCTTTGGGTTAGCACCACCTAATCCAGAGGTTATCTTAAGGTAAGAATCGGGTACTTTGGTTAAGTGTGTGGTTTGTTTTTCTAGGGCACATGCCCCAACTAATCCTTCTCCCCAACCTATTTTTTTATCCGCATATTTTCTGCGTTCGTATGCGTAGCAGGCGGTAAGGTTAAAAAACTTATCCCCTGCGTCTGTATCATCTAAAAGATAAAATCCTCCTTGGTTTGCGTTGATATATTTAACCAAACTGCTGATAATTGAATATGATAACTCTTCAATATCTTCCTTTTCGGTTCGGAGTATCTCGGCAAATTTGGCTAATCCCTCTGCTGACCAATTCCGTTGCTCATCATCCTTCCTCCGTAATGCCTCCTCCTGCTTTGTTTCTTTGAGCGTGTTCCTAAGATTTACGATTGCTTTCCCTAGAACATCTGTTTCCTCGGGAATGTATTCAACGTCAATATCGCCCTCTTTAAGTTTTTGTACAAATCGATATAACCGACGTTGCCTTGAGAGTTCCTGCTCACTAATGCTAAAGGCTTCGTTTTGACTTGCAGAGTATTTTATGCTAATAAAATAAGCCACCGCTCCAATTATAAACGGAAGTATATCAATAAGATAAAAAATGGGAATACGGCTATGGATTTCGGCAATGCCTTTTGCAGAGAATGATAAATTATACGCTAGTGATTGTATAAAAAGCCCTAATGCTAAAAAGGCTAATCCTAAGGCAAAAGCCATGAGGGTATAACGGATTACAAACCATCGAGAGTAGTTTCGCTGCATAGTCAGAAAAATTTGACTAAAAATAGATATTATTTCATAAAAAGACTAGAGAAGCGCAAAAAAAAGCCTAAAGGATTTGGGGTTTAGCTTGAATTGACTTTAGGAGTTTAGTTGGTCATTCTGCTCAAAGGGGCTAAACCCATTCTTTTTTTCAACATTCCTTTGGGAATTTCCTCCTTCCTTATCCGCTAGGTGAACGTTAATGTCTTTTTCATCTACATCATCATCGAACGATGGAATATCTTTAAGATCAAGGGGTTCATCTGGTTCAAAAATCTTTAATGTTTGCTCTAAATCGAAATTTAAATCATTCTGCGACTCCTTTAAATTAGCAACCTCTTTCTTTAGCTTCTCCATCTCCTCATTTTTCCATATCAGGATTTTAAGCCTATTAATCTCTCTAAGAACATCTGATTCATTCCCAATATGCTCCTTCTCTATTTCATAAAGTTTATCATTCCTCTCCTTCTCGAGTAGACTATGCAAGTCAATCTGGTGATCTTCGCTCAGTTCAGCCTTCATAATCCTTCTCTGCACTTCGGTTTGCTTAATATATTCCTCGGCCTCAAGTAGATCATCGTATGGCCCCCTATCAGAGAGAAGTTTAACTATAATTGGAGCGCTTTCAATGGTTATAAAGAGCAAAACAATAAACCAGCTAGCCAGCATAATACTTTTACTTTGCGATGATAAATTACTCATTGCTTGTAATCGCGCCAATAAGCCATCAGACTTTTGGCTTACGCTGTGTGAGGTTTCCATGGTCTCATCCCTCCTCTGTTTCAAACTATTAAGCCGCATGGAATTACTTGCAATAAGTTCGGAGTTATTATCCCTAATAAACTTTAACTCATTTTCAACCTTATCGTATTCTGCCTTTTTTTCGCGGTAAACTGGACCTTTCCCTTCTTTTCCGGTAGGGCTTAATCCCTCTGCCTCTGCAACAAACATTGCAAAAAGATTATCTCTGTACTTCTCCTTATCAGCTATATTTTGCCTAAGCAAATTGTTCTCCTGTTCAAGTCGGTCAATTTCAGCAAACTCTTCATTGAGCATCGATTGGTATCCAATTTTACTTTCTTGCTGATCTACAAGAATTTGCTGATTAATCTCCTTCTCAAAAAGTTTCAATTTTAGGGGCATCGAAACAACAAAAGCAATAAGCACTGCGAGTACAAATCGGGGTAAAGCCATTGCAAACTCTTTTGAAATCCGATTTTGCTTACGCAGGCTTGCAACAATGTACCAATCGATTGAAAAGATTACAAAGCCCCATAGAGCACCAAAGGCAAAAGATATTTTAAGACTATTAAAAACTGTGAAAATTGCATATCCTCCTGAGAGTGATGCCAATACACCTGTAAGAAAAACAATGACTCCAATGCCATAATACTTATTATACTCAGATGGGCATTGCTTTAATAAATACAGTCTTGCCCCCGAGCACCAGCAAAAAAATTTGTATAGAAATACTAATTTATGCGTTTCCTTTTCGGCATTATTCTGTCTAAAAGCTTGTAAATTTCTAGGCATTATCGAACTTTAATTACGTATTCTGGTATTGAGTCGAGTGGCAGGATCTTATCTACTCCACCCAGTTTTATTGCCTCTTTGGGCATTCCAAAAACCACGCACGATTTTTCGTCCTGTGCCACAGTTTTTGCCCCAGCTTGCTTCATTTCAAGCATGCCTTTTGCTCCATCATCACCCATTCCTGTCATAATTACGCCAACTGCATTAGCTCCCGCATAGCGGGCAGTGCTCCGAAAAAGCACATCCACCGAAGGGCGGTGCCGATTAACCAATGGGCCCTCTTTTACCTCAACATAGTAACGAGCACCGCTTCGTTTTAGGAGCATATGGTAGTTTCCGGGAGCAATTAACGCTCTACCGCGAATAACGCTATCACCATTTTCAGCCTCCTTAACGGTAATGTCACATATTTCGTTAAGCCGAGCAGCAAACGAAGTTGTAAACTTCTCGGGCATGTGCTGTACAATAATAATACCTGGCGAGTCTAAAGGCATTGCCTTTAAAAAGGTAGTTAATGCCTCGGTTCCTCCTGTTGATGCACCAACCGCTATTACATATTCGGTTGTTCTAATCATACTTTGGTTCGATGAAATAGGTGGCAAAACTGCATCGGCACTGTATTTAGGCTCAACGAAAGGGGGGTTATCAATCGTGGACTTTTTACGAGAAATTCGAGCCTGAGCAGCTGCCTTGATAGAATCACAAATACGAATGCTGGATTCTTCAAAAAAAGTCTTTGTATTTACCTGCGGCTTTGTAATGATGTCCACTGCCCCTAGTTCTAAAGCCTTCATCCCTGTTTCCGTTCCTTTTTCTGTTAAACTCGAAATAATGACCACTGGAATAGGGTGTTGGGTCATAATTTTTTTAAGAAAAGTTAACCCATCCATCCTCGGCATTTCAACATCAAGGGTTATAACATCGGGGACTTCACTGGCAATTTTTTTGGCTGCAAAGTAGGGATCAGGGGCGGTGCCCATTACCTCTAAATCAGGATCGGAAGAAATAATTTGACTTAACGTCTGCCTTACTACAGCCGAATCGTCAACAATAAGCACCTTGATTTTTGAACTCATTCAACTGGTTTGTTAATATTGTAATCTACTATTTTGTTGCTTGAACCTGAACTGTTCGCTCAATATAGCGCTGTTTAACCTCCCCAGTTCCTGTTAGGTACTCAATTTTTCTCCCCAACTTACCTCCAACACTTTGGGCAATAATAGGAATCTTTAGCTCATTAAGTACATCCAAAGCCAATTTTATATTACGCTCACCAATATGAAACTGCGAAACAGTAGTTTCGATTACTTCGCCGCCCCCAAAAATTTTAGCCCTTAAGTCTGACTTCTTTGAGCCAAGTGATAGCATCTTTTCAAATAGTCGTTCAATGGCAATATTCCCATACTTTGGGCTAGCTAAACCTTGGCCATTCCAAAATGGAAGCATATAGTGATTAATACCGCCAATTTTAAGTACAGGATCGAATAGGCAAACCGCAACGCACGAGCCCAATATAGTTGAAACCTTAAATGGCTGATCGCTAACAAAAAGGGCTGCAGGATATAAGAAATGAGTATTTACCTCATCCATTGCTGGTTTTTTTTAGAATGTTTCCTCTTCGGTGTCGAAGAATGTTTCGTTAGCTTCGGATGCAAAATCGAAAGCATCAACATCACTCTCTGGAATTGATATAGTAAAACATGCTCCCTTGCCCAGTTCACTCTTTATATCAATGCTCCCGTTAAGTATTTCTAATACTGCTTTGTTAACGGAAAGACCTAAACCATGGCCTCTGTTCAAAGAATTTATTCCAGAGTCGAGGCGCTTAAATCTATCAAAAATTATCTTTTGATTCTCTTTGCTAATACCAATACCATGATCGCGAACGCAAATCACTAAGCTTCCACTATCAACCCTAGCTATAACTTCAACAATGCCACCTTCAGAGCTGAAACTAACGGCATTGTTTAATAAGTTTGACATGATAAGCTTCAACTTTTCGGGATCGGTTTTAAAAAGAACCATACCGGCATCATCTACTTTGAATGAATGATCCAATACAACGCTTACCTTTTTCCTTCTAGCTTCAATCCTAAAAGTCTCAATTACACTCTCAAGCACATTCAACACATCGGTATTAACTATCTCGGGAAATATTTCTCCTGCTTCAATTTTGGCAGCAACAAAAATATTTCGAAACTGGAAATCGAGGGTAAAGGCCTCTGAATAGATAAGCGCTACCATTGACACCACCTTTTTCCAGTTCTCTTTATCAACAGAAAGTATTGCTCGAGATAATCCTAGTATTGATGTGAAGGGATTAATGATCTCATTAGTAATATTGGAGATAAAATGGCTCTTAAGCGATTCTGATTCTTCGAGTTTTTTGTTAACCAGTTTAAGTTCCTCGTTAAGGGTTTTCAACTCCCTAACTGATATTTTGTTCTGCTCAAACCTTCGATTCAACTCGTCGAGCAATTCTTCGTCAGTGATTTTATGTCCCATAATGTGATGCTATTATATTAACAATACGTTTTATATCCTTCGGAAGATAGTTGGTTTTACCTGTTTTAACGGTACATCCATATTCATAATCGATTCGGAATGACCAAGAAAGAAGTAGCCGTTGGGCTTTAGCTTTGCACACAACTTTTGAATTACCTTTTCCTGGGTTTCCCTATCAAAATAGATTAGTACATTGCGGCAAAAGACTACATCAAACATTTCGGGAACATCGTAGTACGAATCCATAAAGTTCAGCCTTCCAAAACGCACTTTGCGCCTAAGGTTAGGCGCCACTTTAACGGTAGAGTTTACTCTATCTTTACTCCTTAAAAAATATTTTCGCTTAGTTTCAATCGGGATAACTTGAACCCGATCATCTTTATAAACGGCATCAACGGCTTTTTGAAGAATATCAGTTGATATATCAGTTCCAACAATTGAATAGTCGAATCCGGGATTCTTCTCGGCAAAATCCTCCAGCACTATTGCAAGGGTATATGGTTCCTCTCCACTTGAGCAACCTGCACTCCATACCTTAATGGTTTTTGGGTTATTATTATCAAGAATAAACTGGGGTAATGCCTCCTTCGACAAAAAATCAAAGTGAACTGGTTCCCTAAAAAAATCAGTTTTGTTAGTGCTTACTACGTCTAGCATATGAATTAGCTCATCATTGAGCCCGTCTTTGCTAAATACATAGTCAATATAATCCTTAAAATTTAATATGTTAAGATGACGTAAGCGTTTTTGGAGCCTACTCTGGAGCATAACCTTCTTTACGGGTGGCATTTTTATACCGCTCTCCTTATAAATAAACTTACTCAACTTATCAAATTCATCGTGAGTAAGTTGAGCTTTAAATATTTCGTTTAAATTTGTATTCAACATTGTTGTTTTAATTTGCAAAATATGCTTAGGCTAATGCCTTTAGTATAAAAACAAATCTAATAAAAAAACGCAAACTTCCGGCATGCCTCACGTTGTAAACTAATGGGCTTTTAACCAATAGAATGAGGTAACGTGAAAACAATAAATGCTTAAAATCTAAGGAAGTGGATAAGGATTTGATTTAAATATGGTGGATAGTTAAAGAGTAATGAAAAAGGGCTGTTCAAAAAGATCTCCTGGTCATTTTTAGCAATACTCCTAAATCTGATTACTCCTTTTTGAACAGCCCAAGGGGATTATTAAATTATTAGCTCCAGCCTAAAATTCAAATTTGTCCCCAACTATCAATCATGAACCGAAGAATGACAATGGCCTATATTAAAACCTTTAAATATCGAACAAGTAAATTTATCTCATTTTTCGGCTAAAATCAAGTAAATACCTAAAATTATTATCCTACCTCTTCAACGCTTCTAGTAATATCTGTTTCCTCCGTTTTAGTTTTTAAACTAGCTACATCCTCAATTGAGAATACTGCATCCATGTTTAAAATCATGATGAACTTTTCATCGATGTTGGCCACCCCCTCAATGAACTCTGAACGGTATTTGCTGCCAATGCTTGGTGGCGGTAAAACTTTGTTTTTATCAATTTCTAGCACAGCTTGAACAGCATCAACCAATGCTCCTATCTGAATTGTTTCATTATCGACCTCAATATCGAGCACGATGATACATGTATTGGCTGTATACTCTGTTGGTGTCATGCCAAATTTTATCCGCGTATCAATTACAGGCAATACTATTCCCCTTAGGTTAATAACCCCTTTCATATACTCAGGGGCTTTAGGTACCTCTGTAATCCTGGTCATCTCAAGGATATTGAGAACTTTACCTACATGTGCAGCAAATTCTTCTTCACCTAGCTTAAAGGATAGGTATGAGTTTATCTTGCTTAAATTCTCCTGATTCATTTTTATCCCTCCAAAAATTTATGATTAATCTAATTATACTATTCCTTATTTAGCTCATCTCCAATCTTAAAATCCTCATGGTTTGCAAAAAGCTTGATTATCTTGTTTGTATCCATTACAAGAGCTACTGTTCCATCGCCTAGTATGGTAGCTCCCGAAATCATATCTTGCTTTTTATAATGCTTGCCAAGGGGTTTGAGCACTGCCTGATATTCTCCAACCACTGAATCGACAATAAGTCCAACGCTCTTCTCCTCAAAGTTTACCACAATAACCTGCTCGTAAGTCTCTGTACTCTCGGTGTGTTCAAATTCTCTTCTGATATAGAAGAAGGGTATTTGCTTTCCATCGAGTACTACAATATTATTAAAGGTTTTAGCAATCTTCTCGTGTTCAATGGCATATATCTTATCCACAACCGACAGAGGTATGATGTAGTGGGTATCGTCAACCTTAACCAAAAGTCCATCTATTATAGATAGAGTTAATGGCAACTTAATGGTTATTGTGGTACCAAACCCAAATTTGGATTCTATCTCCACCTCTCCCCGAATATCAGCAATTTTTCGCTTAACAACATCCATTCCAACACCACGGCCCGATACATCGGTTACCTGCTTTGCAGTACTAAACCCAGGCAGGAAAACCAAATCGAGTACTTCACGATGTGTGAGTTTTCTATCGGCAGTAATGATGCCTTTACTGATGGCTTTTTGAGAAATTATCTCAGGATCGATACCCGCACCATCATCACTAATCTGAATCATCACATTTGCTCCAGAGTAGAACGCTTTAAGGTTAATCTTTCCTTGTTTTGGCTTTCCCTTCTTTAGGCGTTCTTCGGCATCCTCAATTCCATGATCTATACTATTCCTCAGTATATGCATCAACGGATCGGCTAGGCTTTCAATAATGGTTTTATCAAGTTCCGTATCGGCACCTTCAGTTATAAACACAACTTCTTTACCTAACTCCGACGATAAATCGCGAACCAAGCGCTGAAAGCGGGTAAGCATATTCTCAATGGGAATAAGTACGATGCTAAAGGCAATATCCCTAAGCTGCCTAGACAGTTTCTGTACGTTCTCTGCAATTGGCATTAGGCCCGATTCAACATTATTTTCAGCAAAAAGAGTAAGACGAGCCTGTGTGGTAACCAATTCAGAAACAAGGTTCATAAGCATATCTAACTTATCAGCCGAAACCCTTATGCTGCTTATGGCAGTTTCCTTTGATTGCACCCGCTCTTTTACTCCTGGGGCAACAATCTTATCTTTTACTCGACTACTTTGGATCTGCTGTGCAAGTTTTTGTATTTTGGTTATGCCAATATCGTTCTGAACTCCTTCCAACTTCTTTAATTCAGTTATAAATAGATCGTCAGCAAGAAGGTTACCTCCTGAAATTTTCTGAATATCGATTGTTGCTTCATCCTCAACAAAAATGAAAACATCACTGATGCTATTCACATTATCCTGAGTATATACTATTGCTTCCCAGTAGGTATAACAAAGTTCAGGGTTTATTTTATCTAACGATGGTATCTTATTGAGATGAGCAAAAACCTTTACTTGGCCTAGGGAATACAACTCATCGAGAAGAAAAAGCGGGTTTGTTCCGTTATTGAATAACTCGCTTACTGGATCGAAAAGCACATAGAAAGTATTACCCAAATCATTCTCCTCTGACTGAATTGGTTGGGTTGGTTTCTCAATATGGAGTTTTTCATCTTTCTTATCTCCATTGATTATAGCCCTCACCTTGTTGAGTAATCTGATATGATTCTCTTGAACGCTTGGTTCGTTAAAACTTTCTTCGTCGAGCAATACCTTTAGATGATCGACAGCCGCTAATGTAAGATCAAGGATTTCACGTGTAACCTGTTGCTTATCGTTTCGAATCAAATCGTAAATGGTCTCCATCTCGTGAGTAAAGCTATCGATCTTATCGAACCCAAACATACCGCTGTTCCCCTTTAGGGTGTGCATTGCCCTAAATACTTGCTGTATGATTGACTGATCGTTTGGGTTCTCTTCAAGCTCGAGCAGCGAACGCTCCAGACCGTCCATTAGGTCTGTTGCTTCCTCTATAAATTTTTTCTTAAAGTTATCCATTAGCGCAATACTTTATTTAGTGCTGCAATTAGCTTAGCGGGCACAAAGGGTTTTATAATCCAACCGGTTGCACCAGCATCCTTTGCCTCCATTTTTTTTGCTGCTTGCGACTCGGTGGTAAGGAATAGAATGGGTATTCGTTGGTATTGTTCCATCTTGCGCACGTGGCGGATAAGCTCAATACCATCCATATTAGGCATATGTAAATCGGTAATAATTAAATCAACATGGGTTCCATCGAGGAACTTGAGGGCGTCAGTTCCATCGATTGCAATGAGAACATTATATCCCTCGTTTTCCAATGTAAAGCTAACAACCTCTCTAATGCTTTCAGAATCGTCAACTATAAGAATTGTTTTTGCCATAGTAGTTCCGCTGTTAAATTTGCTATGTTTAGTTTTTTAGGGTCAAAAACGTTTCGAAGCCCGAACGCTCCAAAAGGATTCTGTGATCCTCGGATAGTTTCATTTCAAAGTTAATACTTTTCTGTTCCTGTTTAGCATCCCACAAAAAGCTCTGAAGGAGCTGAACAGCTGTAAGATCAATACTATCAACTTCATTTATCTTAACCTGAATTTGAGAATGCTTTTTTAAATTCTCTAGCAGAAACGCCTTAAGTTCCTGGGCATTATCAATGGTTAGTTCGCCCTGAATAATAATAATCCCAACTTCGCTTGTCTTTCCTTTACCTTTGGCTGCTTGTGACTTAAGAGTAATTCTTTGTGTTTTTGCCATAATTTTTATTTCTTAAAATAGTTCCAAGTTATCATCATCGGTATCTATATCTTCATCGAATAAATCAACAACGCCTTCTTCATCTAATCCTTTAATTACTTGATTGTGTATTTTATGTTCGCTTGCCATGGTGTATGATTTACGAACATCTTCGAGGTCCTCTTCATTTTTAAAGTTAACCTCTGTTTTGAGCAAGCGGTGAATATGGTTAAACTCACCAATTATATCCACAATAACTTTTTCAAAAAAATCGTAATACTTAACCTTTCCAATTGATTCGTTTATATCCTTTAAAATTGTTTTACTTATACTAATGCTCTTGCTAAGTAAGCTGTCAATTTTAGCATTCTTATCGTTGAGTTTTTCAATAATACTATTCATTGAATCGGCTGATTGAGCAAACATTCCTGTGATTTTTGCTTGTGCTAATGTCTTGCTATTTTCAGGAAGAAATTGATTTGCTATGAGTTCAACCTTAGAGAATCCATCTTTGATTATCTCCTCAAATCCCTCAACATCTTTGTAAAGATTCTGTATATGTTTTAACGATTCACCTAACTTTTTGTCATTCAAATCAGTCTCAGAAAACGCTTTATGTGTACTTGTAAAAACATCTTTGAGGTTAACAATTGAATTTGAAAAAACAGTAACACTTTTTGTTGCATGCCCTACCTGGGCAAATAACTGATCAATGTGTAAAGTATAATCGTTTGTGGCGCTTAAAAATCGGTTCAAAACGCTTGCAGAACTTTTCAACCTTGTAATAAAACCCTGCATATGAAACTCATTTGAGTTGTCCTGCGAGAGATAAATTTCATGGCACATTGATGCTATAATAGTCATATTGTTACCAATATTCATAAATTTATCAGTAATAACCTCTATAGCACTCTGGTACTCCTTATTGGCATAAACAAGTTGAGCCGACTGAAGGTTCGCAATATCTCTAATTTTCAACAAAAGAATATCAGTATTGTCTAAACTATCCTTTTCCTTTGTTTTTGCAGTATCATCCAGTTCGGCGAGCAGTTTTTTATGGGTTGCATGTACATGCTCCATTTTTTGCCTTATAATATCGTGATACTGTAGGTTTGTGATTATATCGGCAATACTCTTTGATGAGTTCTCGGTTTGCTTGCTCAATTGAGGTATTAAACGCGACACCTCTTCATGTTTCTCAGCAAAAAGGATTATACCCATATGCACGTTATTTAGAATAAGATCTAAATCCTTAACGCTACTATTGCGAATGGTTTCAAATTTTGTGTACGTAGCCATTACGTGCTCCTTAAGCTGCTCAAGGTTACTCTCGTTCTGAAAACTATAGGTTTTAAAATCGTTTATAACTCTATTAAACTTTTGAACAATTTCATCGAGGCTGTTTGCCGACGAAGGATTAGCTGAACTAAAGATTTTAAGGTTAGTCAAAAGAATTTTCAGCGTAAGTAAATCCTGATTTAAGTTTTTTACCGGTAAGTATAGCTTATCAAGCAGGCTAAGTATTTGTGATAGCTGCTTGATACTATTGTCGAGCAAGTTAGAAAACGCTGATTGGATATGCTTAATTTCCTTATAGAAAGTCTCTATCTCCCTTAACAAACCGGCAGATTCGCTTTTGGCTAACTCGTTAAAAATTTGGGAAGCATTATCGGATATAAGCTTCGATTGCTTAAAATAGTGCTTAAAATCTGAATTTAATCCTAAAAAATCATCTGACGAGCATTGGTGCAACTGAAAAATCTGCTCATCAATCCCTGAGAATATCTCAATGAATTGTTGAATAGAAAAATTGCTAGAAAGTTCTATACTTGAATATTTTTTTTTCTGCTCCATACAATGTTCTTTCCAAATACCCTTAACCGTCCATACGCTTGAAAATATGCGATTATTCTATATCTCGCCTAGCATGGTTTGTTTCACCTTGCTAACAAACAAACCTATGTCGATTGGTTTACTAAAAAAATCGGCTGCACCATACTGCATACACATTTCAATATTCTCTCTTGAACCCACTGCAGACACAACAATTACAGGAATATAAGATGTGTTTATATCGCCTTTAAGCTCTTTCAGAAAATCGAAACCACTAATATCTGGCATAAGCAGATCGAGAAGAATAAGTCTAGGCTTATTCTTCTCAACCAATTTAAGGGCTTCTTTTGCTCCAAAAGCGGTTACTGTTTCGTAACCCTCTTCCTGAAGGATGGCCTCTAACAAAACCTGGTTTGTGGTTGAATCGTCAACAATTAAAATCATAAGTATATTAGATATGAATGTGAATTAAGGGTTGAAAAACCCTCCTGTTATAGTTTGTAAATATTTAAAAAACCAATGAAATAAACATCCAAATAATTATGTTAATCCCCTGGAAAACAGCACCTTAAGGGATTAATACCACTCAATCTTTTAGATATGATTCCCAAGGGAAAAGCCTTATAATTAACAGCTATATACCTGTATATATGCGAGTTATATGAATCAGAGTTACAGTTTGTATGCGAGCGTTTCTCGAATAATAACAGGCCTGTATTTTCTGATTAAGAGCTAATTACAATTTATTTGTTTGTTATGCATGCAGAACAACGGTTCAAAATTAAACATATTCATCAATTTGCAAAGGACTACTTGTACTCATGGTTTCCGAAGCTACCTTCCTATGCGGCTTTCAACACACGGCTAAATCGCATGTCTGAAGCTTTAAAACTTTTATCTGATAAACTTATGACGACTCAGCGCCCCGATGGTTGTGACAGCGGTATCAATGTACTCGATTCAATGCCTATTATCACCTGTTCTGGCAAAAGGCATGGCAAAGTCGCTAAAGAAATCACGGACAAAACGTTTTGTTCAACCAAAGGAATCTGGTATTATGGCCTTAAGCTGCACGTGTTAGGGATGTTTCGTACAGGTAAACTTCCTTTCCCAGAGACAGTTGTAATCACTCAAGCATCAGAGAATGATTTAAATGCTTTTAAAGAGAATTGGGCCGACTTGTCGAACAGAAACTTTTATGGTGACAAAATATATCATGACACAGATTTTTTTGGAAGCATGAAAAAGAGAATCAACTCTGCAATGCTGACCCCCGTCAAGGGGGTAAAGGGGCAGCCGGATTGCATAAAAAATTTTGATAAGGCTGCAAACGACCTGTTTTCTAAAGCTGTTTCTACCGTACGGCAACCAATAGAAGCGTTCTTTAACTGGATTAATGAAAAAACAAATATTCAAAGAGCGTCATACGTTAGATCCACTAATGGACTGCTAGTTCATGTGTTTGGAAAACTTGCTGCCGCTTTTATCGGATTTATATTTTAAACATTAATTCGCATTATGAATTATTAATCAAATTTAGGTTTTCTAAACGCTATGGACAAATTATTTTTAATGAGTTTGCTTACTTATAAATGATGATATACATCATTCCTAAACTTTTTTTGTATATTTAAATCTGCAAAAAAAAATCAATGGCCTATGAATCAATCACAACGAACCGAAGAGAACTTTAATGACCCTCAATTACTTCCCTTTGAATCGGTTTTGCTGCCCGAGGAGAGAGCTAAGCTATACAGTGCAACGAATAAGGTTGAGTATGGTAAACGCGATTTAATTATCAAACAAAACGCTAGGGTTTCCGAGATTCCCCTTGTGTTATCGGGGCTTGTGAAAATATCGAGAGAAATGCGTAGAGGTAAAAATGTAATTTTGCGTATTGCTCAACCTGGTTCATTTTTAGGGCTTTCCTCAATTTTTGGAAGCGATGTTTACGAGTATTCTGTTTTTGCCCTTGAGAGCGTTACTGTTCGATTCGTTGATATTGAAACCTTTCGCTGGTTAATTCAAAAGAACGGCCTATTCGCAATGGAAGTTGTAAAACAGCTTAGTACCGATAATATTTTCAACATCAATAGGCTATCGAGCCTTTTGTATAAGCAACTTCCGGGTAGAGTTGCCGATATAATTCTATACTTCTCTGAGGATATTTTTAAAAATAATACATTTACCATACCTTTAACTCGCCAAGAACTTGCTGAGTTAGCAGGAACAACAAAGGAAAGCCTTATCAGAACCTTATCGGAATTTAAGCACGATAAGATTATTGATATGAATAGAAACTTTTTTCAAGTAAACAGCATGCATATTGTTAAAACACTTAGTAGACTAGGATAAGTGATGCATTAAAACGTGTACACTCATTATAATCTGTATGGAAAAGAGTTACAATATCCTAATTATTGATGATATATTCGTTAATCGACTATTAATTAAGGAGATAGTAAAAAAGATTAGCGCTAAATGCTTCGATGCTGAGAACGGCAAACAAGCAATTGAGATTTTTGAGAGGGAGAACATCGATGTAATATTAATGGATATTGAAATGCCCGTGATGAATGGCATTGAAACCACAAAATACATAAGGATGAATATGTCGGCATCGAAAAGAGTTGTCCCAATTATCGCTTTAACAGCACATAATCCCGATACTTTTTTCGATGAATATAAAGACTCTGGTTTCGATCAGCTTCTAACAAAGCCCTATAGTGCTACCAAAGTACTTTCGCTAATAGAAGAGGTTTGCGCTAAGTAGCTAAAGTGTAAGTATTTTTTATGTTCAAACCTAAAATTATCATACCTTTAAAAAGTTATTTTTTTACAAACTAATACTCTAGGCCATGACCACCGAATACTTAATTGAACTAATCAAGAACAATACAAGAGTTATTCTTCCGGAATTTGGTGCATTTCTAATTAAAGATGATGGAAGTGGAGTTTTTAAGCCTGAGAATTTAACTTTTAGCCCTTTCCTTAAATACAACGATGGCATGCTTGAGGATATTCTTGCAAGTAAAAAGAAAACAACAAAGGATAAAGCCAGAGCATTATTGTCTAGCTATATTGAAAGTTTGAAGCAAGAACTAACTGAAAAGAGTGCCTTTGAACTTAAGGATATTGGCATACTTTACCTTGATAACAGAGGAAGTATTCATTATAGCCCAATTGGCTCCGAGGCAAAAAAAACTGTTCAATCACCCAAAGAAGAAGTAAAAAAAGAGGAACCTATAAAGAAAGAGATACAAAAGGATAATAAGACTGCTCCAAAACAGGAAATACAAGAGGAGAAGAAGGAAAAGTTGGAAAAGCCAAATATTGAGAAAAAAACAGATGAAGTAGCTGCAAAAGAACCAACAAAAGCAGAATCCAAAACCGAGCCAATGACTGAGATAAAATCAACTCCAGTGATACCAGTGCCCCAAAAAACTGAGAATAAAACTGTCCAGCCCATAAAAAAAATTGAACCAAAACCCCTTGAGCAGAAACGCTCTAGCGGTACGGGCAAGGCCATACTTATTGGAACTCTAATTGGCCTTGGGCTTGTTGTTCTATTGGCCGGTGGTTGGTATATGTACAACACTGGTTTATTTACACCTAAGAAAACAGCAAACTATCAACAAACTACTTTAGCACAAAAGGAGTCAAGTATGCTTGACAAAACAACAGGCAATTCCGCTGATAAAACAAATGAATCTGAAGTGAAGATTGAAGAAGAAGCTCAGCAGACAGGTAAATTTGATGATGAGTTTAATAAACTTAGCGTTCAAATGGAGAAAACTACTCCTGATGAGCCCGACAAAAAACCTGCAAAAACAAGAATTTCACAGGCTGCAACACCTCAAAGCGATAAGGTTGCTGCATCATATGTAAAAGAGGGGATTTTTCATTTGGTTGTGGGTAGCTTTAGAAATGTTAGCTACGCAGAAAAATACTCGGATGATATGAAGACTTCTGGGTATAAATCTAGGGTTATTACACAACCAACAGGTATGCACGCTGTTACCCTTGGCTCATTCCTTACCCGGCAAGAAGCTGAAGATTCAATGAACGTATGGAAAGCGCAACACCCTAGTATTTGGATACTTAACCAGTAACATGCCAAGACCAAAAAATAAGCAACCTATCCTTTGGAATTTATCAGGAGTTGGTGATGTTTACCTTAAACGCAACAGAAAAGCACGAAGACTTTCCATATCAATAAGATCATCGGGTGAAGTTAGGGTTACAGTTCCTGGGCTTTTGCCCCTTAGTTTTGCGAGAAACTTTGTTGAAGCAAAACAAGATTGGATTGCCAGTAAGTTAAATGAACTTAGCCAGCTCAATCATCAAAAATTTATTTCAACGGGGTATAGAACAAGAGAGCACGAACTTCAATTTAAGGCTACTAATGCTAATGATATAAATGTTGACTTTGAGAACCAATTCATCAGCATAAACCACCCTAAAGGGATTGATACACAAAGCGATTGTTTGCAAAATATTGCAAAAGAGGCAATTATTGAAACATATAAAAAAGAGGCCAAAGCAATTATTCCCAACCGAGTAGTTCAGTTAGCTAACGAGCATGGCTTTACATACAATACACTTAGGATAAAGAATATAACCTCGCGATGGGGTAGCTGCTCAAGTACAAATAACATTAACCTGAGCATATATCTAATGAAACTCCCCGATGATCTAATCGATTACATAATACTGCACGAACTAACCCATACTGTGCACAAAAATCACGGACCTAACTTTTGGAATCAGCTTAACAGGCTAACTGGTAATGCAAAAACACTCTCGAAGAGAGTAAAAAAGTATAGAACCGGAGTTTAAAAGTTATATCCCTCCCACGAAACAATCTCGTCAATTGGCTTTCTTAATAAGTGTCGTTCCGAGTAGTTTCCATTTTCGGATGGGTAACCAATTGGAATAAGGGCAATAGGTGCAATATTTTTGGGCAATTGAAGTATGGATGCACATTTTAGTACGTCAAATTTACAAACCCAGCAGGTTGCTAAATCGTTGTCAGCAGCGGCAAGAGTTATATGATCAATAGCGATTGCCATATCAATATCACAATGATCCTTACCATCGGCACGATGCCACGACTCTGAGTAATTGCCACAGGCAACTATAATTGCAGGAGCCGATGCAAGCCACAAACCACTATAGCATGATATAATCTGGCCTCTTAGGGGTTCGGTACTTACAACAACGAATTGCCGAGGTTGGGCATTTGTAGCCGATGGGGCTATACGAGCAGACTCAAGAACATCGAGAAGTACGCCTTTGGGAATCTCCCTACTATCATAACTTCTGCACGAATAACGTTTTTTTGCAATATCTAGAAAAGACTTCATATAAAACATTCCTTTACAATCTAGAAAACACCTAGTATGTTAGTGAGTTTAAACGCTCTGTAAGTTCAACAATACTATTGTAAAAATTGCTACTAACCTCGCGGTAATAACGCTTCAATTTCATATCACCAATATCCTTACGATTATTAATCTTATCCAATATCTCCATTTCTAGCATTAAGGCATCAGAAATAATATCCAAAACATTCTCCTGATGCAATGGAGGGGAATAGGCTAAATGGACATAACACTCCTGAATAAAATGTTTTCCCATCTGCTTAATGTCTTTCTTTATATTTCTAATGTTTGCCATAATGCCTATCCTATTGTTTGTAAGCAAAATGAATGCTTAAATAATTACTTTGGTGTTACTAATATATGGTATTTTATATTCGTTGTAAAGTATTATCTGTTTTTTTATAAAATAATTATTTTGAGAAAACCTAGAGAGTAGATATCAATCGTTTGTTACCCAACAAATAAAAAACCACCCCATAAAATGGAGTGGTTTTGTTCGATTTTGGAATGCAATACTACATTAACATTCCAACAACCATAACAGCAGCCATTATAGCAACAAATAAAAGAATGCTAACCCAAACTGGTGTTGATTTTTTTTCTACTGTAGTCATGATATTTAATTTTTAAGTAATATCGTTTAGTTAAGAACTAGTACAAGTGTGTCATTGTAATTCGCAAACATACAATCAACCAATCACTTAACAATAGCAAAAATTAACTTCGCCGAATGTTACATCAACACATTTGTCGGAAAACGGACTGATTGCATGTTAGTCTCCATGTCAAAAATCGAGACTCATCACAATAACTAACGATATTGGATTATTATGATTAACAATTAACTGTTTAAACTTCAAAAATATCAGCTAAGAATCATAATCGAAGGCACATGAAAATACCCGTATGAGAGCAGATTTGAGGTGTTGGGAAGAAGTATCGCGCTACTCTAATTTGTGGTTTATAGATACAGTGTAGCGGTTTATTGCTGGGTGAAAATGTATCTTTAAAAAAGGAAAAGGTAGTTGAAAAGGGCTCAGTTACAATAATTGGCCTTGAAGTAACCAAAAGATCGAGAATCTCGGTTGAATCAGCATTACCAAGTGGTAACCATTTGCTGTAGTTGAAAGGAGCATTTACCATTGCTAATGTTGAGATTAAACAAAGGTTAATGCTAAATGCTAATGCAAATAGTATTGAAATTAATTTATGGTATGTGTCTCGAAGAGATTTCATTTATTCCATGTAAAATGCTAATGCAAATATGCTCTTGATTCAACTTTATCGACCTGTATTTCGAAAACAGCAACATTGATAAGGGCTGGTTTGCCATAGCTAAAATCGTTACGCCCTGAATACTTCTGGAGTACAATGTTCAAAATTCTAGCCTTTTCGTCTAAATCACTAATGGAAACCACTTTGCCATGCACCAGAACGCTTTTGTATTTCATTGAGTAGGAACAGGCTACTTTCTCGTTCCTAATGTTCATCTGATAATCCGAACTAAATGAAATGCAAACTTTAGGGTTTTTCTCCCAAATATCAATCTTTTTCCCAGTAGGTCCAGAATGGATGTATAGCTTTCCGCCACTATAACCAAAGTTGAAGGGCAATACGTAGGGATCACCTTCAAGGTCAACCATTCCAACCATACAGGCATCGCAACTATTAATTATCTCATCAATTTCTGCTTGTGGAAGGTTTGTTCGTGGTTTCATTTAAAATCACTTTTGAATTATATACAAATATCAACATTTTTTTGTTATTCCCTACTCTTACATCTTTTCAAAAATCGGTATGCCTCACCAACCCAAAGAACAACCGATGTGCTAGCAAATATCAAAATCCAATGGTACAAAGATAAAGGTGTAGTTCTGAAAAAAGTACTACCAAACTGTACAATTAATACTTGGCCCAAAAGTATTAAGGCAGCAATTACGAAAAAACTTTTACTTTGACGAATATTGGATAGCACACCCCCACCCGACCCCATTGCTTTTGCATTAAACAAATTCCAAAACTGAAGCATTACAAATACGTTAAAGAATAGGGTAAGTTCGTAAATTGTAATTCCATTGTGGGCTTTTAGCAATCGAAGTAGAATAATTAGGCCAACAAAAAAGAATAATGCAGTAAAACCTATCAACCAACGCATTTGTGAAGTAATAATAAAATCAGTTGTTCTACGGGGTTTCTGTTTCATAACCTCCTTGTGTGGTGGCTCTGTTGCCAATGCTAGGGCGGCAAATGTGTCCATAATAAGATTTACCCATAGCATTTGAATAACGGTTAGGGGAAGTGTTACCCCAACTATGGGACCAAAAAGTACAATGGCTAAAGCAAGAAGGTTTACAGTTAGCTGAAAGAATAGGAACCGTTGGATATTCTGATAGAGGGAGCGCCCCCATCTAATGGCATTTACTATGCTAGTAAACGAGTCGTCGAGCAGAATGATATCACTTGCCTCTTTTGCCACTGATGTTCCTGAGCCCATTGCTAGGCCCACATTCGCCTTATTCAATGCAGGGGCATCATTAGTACCATCGCCTGTAACGGCAACCACTTCACCCATCTCCTGAAGTAACCTTACAAGTTTTAGCTTATCAGCGGGGCGAGCACGAAACATTACCCTAAGATTATAAATAATGCTTTTAGCTTCGCTATCGCTTAAAGCGGCAAACTCAGCCCCAGAGATTAAACTATTTTCATTATTATTTGTACAAAGACCTATCTGTCTACAAATCTCTTTAGCGGTTACACTGGTATCACCTGTAACTACCTTTACCTCAACTCCAGCCATTTTACACTCGTTAATAGCACCAGAAACATCAGGCCTAACGGGATCGGTAATGCCCACAAAGCCAAGCAAAACCATGCTATCAAGCGAACTATTGTTTAAGTTATTTGAGCCATCCTCATCATCAAAATGCTTAAATGCAAAGGCAATGGTTCGCATTGCCGAACCCTGTAGTTCTGCAATTTTATCTTCGAATAAATCCTTGCTAAGCAAACCGATAGGTTTAACCCCATTAATATCTAAAAAATGGCTGCATTTATCTTTAATAATCTCTGGTGCTCCTTTTAGAAAAACCACAGGTTTTGAAAGCAAATCAGAATTACCCGCCGTTGCCATATACTTGGTATCCGATGAAAAAGGGATCTGAGAGGTTATCCTAAATTCTGAGCGAAGTGACTCATAATCCTCATCCAAATCATTAAGCCAAAGCAGGAGTGCAGCATCAGTAGGGTTTCCTAAAGGCTTTACTCCTCCGCCAGTTCTATCGATAAATGCCTTTGAATTTACTGCCATTGAAAGAATTACCAGTGTCTTAAGGTTTATGTTATCATCCAAATCACCAGCAAAAAAGGTATAATCAACTACCTGCATCTGATTTTGGGTTAGTGTTCCCGTTTTATCAGTACAAATAACTGTTGTTGCGCCCATGGTTTCAGTTGCCTGCATTCTCCTCACCAAATTATTTGTAGCCGTCATTTTGCGCATGCTATAGGCTAAGCTAAGGGTAACACTCATGGCCAAACCCTCTGGAACAGCAACAACAATAAGCGTTATTGCAACCAGAATGAAGAGAAGTATTTGTTCGGCTGATTCAATGCTAAACCATGCTTGCGCAGAAAACAAATTGATACCCAGTAATAGGCCCATACCATAAAACACTGCAAACAGCGAAAGCGAAACCAGTAAAAGTTTAGGTATGGCCACAGTTAACCTACTCGATAGGATTTTGGGTAATTCAAAAGATTTACCGAAAAACGAAAAGAAATCGAACATTATGGGTAACCAAACCCTAGTTAGAATTATACCCAGAGGAATTAATACTGAGAAAAGGCTATACCAATTCTCGGGAGTTAAAGCTAATCTTCCGCCGAAATAATCGAAAAGCATAAATCCCCAAAAAGCTATAAATGCAACTAAAAATCCAACTACACCAATAAGTTTACTTAAACCCTCAAGTTGAATGCTCAATGGGGTTGGGTCGTTAATCTGAATTGATGCTTCTCTTGCTGTCTTCCCTATTTCTGTTTCGTTTCCAACTGCAGTAACTAAAAAAGTTGCATTTCCTTCCATTACCGTGGTACCACGGTATACCATGTTAACTGGATATGTATGCTCCTCCTGAGTATCCTCAGAATTGATTTGTTTATATACCAACAATTCCCCGGTTAACGATGATTCATTTACTCCCAAAGATATGCTGCTATGAATTTTGCCATCAGCAGGAATTTCTTCACCAGTATCTATAATTACAAAATCGCCCACAACAATTTCGGAAATGGACACTGAAGTTACACCGCCATTTCTTATAACCTTAACGGGCTCTATATCGCTAACTTTATTAAGGATATCAAACTCGAGACCAGCCTTATACTCATTAAAGAAGGCCATTAATGTAGCCAGCAGAACGGCAATTATGATACCTATTCCCTCAATAAAATTGCCATGAAAAAAACCAACAACAACAGCAATTCCAGCAGCAATTAAAAGAATACGAATAATAGGATCATCAAACTTTTCGAACAGCAATTTCCACCACGGATTGCGTAATGGTGGAGTAAGAACATTGCTGCCATGCTTCCGCCTACTCTCCTCAACTTGGCTAGATGTTAGACCTTTAGGAATATTATCTTTTTGTAACATTTGTTTTAATAGTTAGAGTACAAGTTTAAGGGTAATTTGCATATTATTAGTTGATAAACGAGTATTTTTTGTAGTGAATAATACATGAGATTATCCTTGGTATTTAGCCAGTTTACAGTGCAAATGATTAAAAATACGAAATATTGAAAGACAGATCAAACAAAAGTTCGATGAACATAAGGGGTGATTTGCAACAAAAAGGCTATTTTTACAAAAAAAAACAGAAGAATGTTATATGGTGTTGTTAATCAAAGTATAGTTCCCCTAAGGAGAGAACCTTTTGAGCGTAGCGAAATGGTTAGCCAGCTGCTATTTGGAGAAACTTTTGCTATTATCGAAGAGCATAAGGATTGGCTTAGGGTAGAGCTAACATACGATTCCTATGAAGGCTGGCTTGATAAAAAGAGTTGTATCATACTTGATCAAGAACAAATAGAACTTCTTTTGCTAGATGGAATCTCGCAGGTCTCTTCCAGACTCTTCAGCGCAAAAGCAAAGGATAATGACTATCCAATAAGATTATGCCCAGGATCGAACCTGTACAACTACGACCAACCAACAGGCATCTTCAATATGGTGGGTAAGGAGTACAAAACCTTTAACGTTCCTTTTGATGGCCCATTTGATAATAATTATAAGGGCATTGAGGAGTTGTCAAAATCGTTTGTTAACACACCATATCTTTGGGGTGGCCGCACACCATATGGGATTGACTGCTCTGGGCTGGTACAAATAGTCTTCAAAATAATTGGGGTTAAAGTTCCTAGGGATGCCAGTCAGCAAGTTATGGTTGGCCAAACAGTTGAATTTGTTAACCAATTTAGGGTTGGAGATTTAGCCTTTTTTGATGATGAAGAAGGTAATATTGTCCACGTTGGTATAGTACTGAGCAACAACAGCATTATCCACAGTTCTGGATACGTTAGAATAGATAAACTTGATCAACAGGGAATTTTCTCAACTTCAGATAAACGTTACTCTCATAAACTTAGAGTGGTAAAACGCCTACTTAATATTAATTAAATTTTTATAAAATTATCCTTAGCCCTATGATTAAACATCAGATAACTATATTACTTGCTGTTATTGTGTTGGCAATTTGGATAGTCTATAAACTTAAGGAAAAGAAAAAGAATAACAGGGACAGCAAATAACAACCATAAGGCAAATGCTTCACTCCTATAAATACCCCAGAATGCTGGTTACAGTAGACTGTCTAATCTTTCAAAAAGGGGTAAACGATTTGTATAAAATATTGCTAATAAAACGAGGGAATGACCCTTTCAAAGGTCAATTTGCCTTGCCCGGCGGCTTTCCCGAAATGGACGAACTACTTGTCGATGCAGCAAAACGTGAACTAATGGAAGAAACCGGATTAACTATGGTTCATCTTGAGCCTCTTTCAACCTTTGATGCTATTGAAAGGGATCCACGGGGAAGAAATATTTCTGTAACCTTTTATGGCTTTGCTAGGGCTGATAGTAAGATAACTGCGGGCGATGATGCTGCCGAAGTTCAGTGGTTTCCGCTAAATAGGCTTCCGCATCTGGCATTCGATCATCAGCAAATAATCGGTTTTGCCATTGAGAAACTTGGGCTTCAATAGTCCAGGGTCATCCCTAAACAATCATTCCTGCTCCAACGGTAATATTAGTTGCCTCGTCGATAATAAGGAGGCTGCCCGTTACCCTATTCTGTCGATATGAATCGTAGAACAAGGCCTTTGTGGTTCTTATGGTAACGCAAGCAATATCGTTAAGGCCAATACTCTTGTCGTCATAATCCTTATCCAAGGTATTGATGTTTACTTTAAACTTAACTTCTTTTATCATGCAACGTACGTCGCTTGAGGTATGCTTAACCGCATATTTTGCAGCAGAATTCAATGCTTTATCACTTAGCCAGCATACCATCACATCAATATCCTGTCCTGACTCAATGCCGTTTTCTGCAGGAACAATCATGCAGCCGCGGCTAACATCCAAATCATCTGTTAAGGTAATGGTTACCGATTGCGGAGTGCTTGCACTTTCGAGTTCCTCGGTAAAAAGTCGAATAGACTGGATTGATGAGGTAAACCCAGAAGGTAGTACCTTAACCCTATCACCTACCCTGAAGGTTCCGCTAGCCATTCTTCCAGCATATCCACGGAAATCATGAAACTCAGTGCTCTGGGGCCTAACAACGTATTGTACAGGGAAACGAGCATCAACATGATTATAGTCGTTGCTAATGTATAAATTCTCAAGAAGATACATTAGGGTTGGTCCATCGTACCAAGGTGTTTTGGTTGACCTCTCAACCACATTGTCGCCATGCAATGCGCTAATGGGAATAAACCTCACATCCTTAAGATTTAGATTTGAAGAGAAGGTCATAAACTTTTTTTGAGTATCGAAAAAAACTTCCTCACTAAAATCAACCAAATCCATCTTATTCACACAAACAATAACGTGAGGAATACAAAGCAATGATGCAATATAGGCATGCCTTATGGTTTGCTCTATTACACCATGTCGTGCATCAACCAGTATAACTGCTGCATTGGCGGTTGAAGCCCCAGTAACCATATTCCGCGTGTACTGAATATGGCCAGGTGTATCGGCAATTATGAATTTACGTTTTGGTGTATGAAAATACCTATAGGCAACATCAATGGTAATACCTTGCTCGCGTTCAGCCCTAAGCCCATCAGTTAAAAGCGCTAGGTTAACATGCTCTTCACCTTTTTTTAAAGATGCCTTTTCAACCTCCTCCATCTGATCCTGAAAAATGGCTTTTGAATCATATAACAATCTACCAATAAGCGTACTTTTACCGTCGTCAACGCTTCCGGCAGTTGTAAACCGGAGCAATTCCATGTTAAGATATGCTGAGTCGTTAAGTTTATTATCCATAGCAAACTTGATTTTTCTAATTAAAATGCATTCAAATTGGCTAGAAATAGCCTTCAATCTTTCTATCCTCCATGGCCGCTTCGCTTCTCTTGTCATCGGCCCTAGTTCCCCTTTCGGTGGTTCTAATGGCGGCAACCTCTCTAATGATATCGGTTAGCGAGTTGGCCGTAGATTCTACAGCGCCAGTACATGTTGCATCGCCAATAGTTCTAAAGCGTACAATCATTTTCTCTACCTTTTCGGTATCCCGTATCTGCATAAAAGGGGTTTTAGCATAAAGAACGCCATCGCGAAGAAAAACTTCACGTTCATGCGAGAAATATAGCGAAGGAATAGCAATTTCCTCTAGCATGATATATTGCCAAACGTCCATCTCAGTCCAGTTACTAATTGGGAAAACGCGAAAATGTTCGCCCATTCCCATGCGGCCATTAAAAATATTCCAAAGTTCAGGTCGTTGATTCTTAGGATCCCATTGTCCAAACTCATCACGATGCGAAAAGAAACGCTCCTTTGCACGGGCTTTTTCCTCATCGCGCCTGCCCCCACCCATTGCACAGTTAAACTTATGTTTCTCAATTGCATCAAGCAGAGTAACTGTTTGAAGCCTATTACGGCTTGCACTAAAGCCTGTTTCTTCCACCGCTTTCCCTTCATCAATCGACTCTTGAACAGAGGCTACAATAATGGGCACGCCTGTTTCTTCAGAAAGAGCATCACGAAACTCAAGGGTTTCAACAAAGTTATGACCAGTATCAATATGCATAAGCGGAAAGGGTACCCTTGCAGGGTAAAATGCCTTTCGAGCAAGATGAAACATCACAATAGAATCCTTTCCACCACTGAACAGCATTACGGGATTCTCGAATTGTGCAGCAACTTCACGAAGAACAAAAATTGACTCCGACTCAAGTTCGCGTAAATGATTAATGGTAAACTGCTTCATACTTATTGGTATTTAAAAAACACATTAGGTAATGTTCTACCAACTACCGCATGTGCTTGAGTAACCTTTTTCAGGGATAATAAATATTGATTTTTTAAATAACCCCCAAAATTAATAAAACTTTTGTGTTATGCAGTTTAAAAGCTGCTTTGTGCTCTCTTCGGGGGTTTTTCCGTATGTATTGATGATGCAATCAGCATTAAGAGGCGCCTCATAAGGGGAATCGATACCGGTGAGGTTCTTTATTAAGCCATCACTTGCTTTTTGGTACAAGCCCTTTACATCACGCTGTACACAGATATTAAGTGGAGTACTTATGTAAACCTCGATAAACCGATTGGGACCAATAATATTTCGCGCCTGCTCGCGGATTTGGATCGTTGGAGATATGAATGAGCAGATGGCTGTTACGTTCGACTGCACTACTAACCTAGCCATTTGTGCTGCCCTACGAATGTTCTCTTGCCTATCGGCAATGGAATACCCTAGGTCAGCACAGAGCGATTTCCTAAACTCATCGCCATCAATCGCTACAGTGGGTATTCCCTGCTTTGATAACAATTTTCCAAGCAATTGGGCAATGGTTGTCTTCCCTGCCGATGGTAAACCGGTTAACCAAATTACGTATGGTTTTGACATAGAAAAATTACTGTATTTGAAATGGGCTAAACAAACCCGCGTTCTTTCTTAATCTTCTCGTACGCTTCGTTAACCTTCTGAAACTTCTCTTCGGCTGCCTTGCGAATATCCTCACCCAAATAGCTAACCTTATCGGGGTGATGCTTTAGCGCCATATTGCGATAAGCCTTTTTTATTTCGTCAACTGTTGCTGTTTTCTCAATCTCGAGTATACGATAGTTCGCATCGATATCATTGAAAAACATTGATTTTATCGATTCAAAATCGATACTTGAAATGCCCAGCCAACCTGCAATATTTGTAATAACATTTACCTCATTGGGATGTAAAACGCCATCGGCGTTAGCTATACCGAATAGTAAATGAAGAAGTTGCAACCGTGATGGATAATCCATATTATCACGGATCTGGTAGCAAACATCTTTTAGTGGAACGCTTTTTTTGAGTATATCGCGGAGTAGAATAAGCGCATCATTTGCAGCAGCAGCACCAAAGTTTTTGAGAAAATAACTCTTTACATAGTCGAGCTCAACTTTTAGCACTTTGCCATCGGCTTTCATAACCTCAGCAACTAGAACTAATAGGCTAACTATAAAATTATTACGCCCAGTTTGTGCTGTATAGGTCTTAACCTCAGAGGTATCGAGCACTGAACCAATGGCAAAGCCAATAATGCCGCCTATTGGACCAAGAAGCACCCAGCCCAATCCACCACCTATCCATTTACCAAATTTTCCCATAAACCTATTTCCCTCTAATTAATTCCCTTTAAAATTTTACTGACCAACTCGGTAACTTGTGGTAAAAGCAACCTGATGCCATCATTTACTAAAACAAAATTGCTTTTGGCAACTAACTCTTCGTCGGAGAGTTGGTTTGCCATGCGTTGTATTACATGTTCTGGTGTTACCCCATCGCGCTGGCATACCCTATCAATTCTTAGCTTTTGTGGAGCAACCACTGCAACAACCATATCTACTTGCTTATAGGCTCCACTCTCAAAAAGTATGGCTGCCTCTTTAAAGGCTATTTTTACATTGGCATTAGTCTGTTTCCAGGCATTAAAATGATGTGCAACAGCGGGATGAACAATAGAATTAAGGCTTTGTAAAAGGTTTTTATCGTTAAAAACAAGCATTGAAACCTTTGCCCTATCAAGCTTTCCCTCTATATAAATGCCAATTCCAAACAGCGACTTTATCTGCTCAATTACCTCATTATTTGTATCAACAATAGTTCTGGCTTCGAGATCGGCATTATAAACAGGATAACCCATAGCCTCTAAAATATTGCTAACCATTGACTTTCCGCTACCTATTCCTCCGGCTATTCCAACAGAAATCATTACAGTTTCTCAATGATAAATTCAACAAACTTTGGCTCAAAGGTAAGGTTTGATATGGAATGGGGTTTCCCCTGAACCCTAACCCTAAGCTTATTATCGAGCATTACTTTTGCTTCATTAAAATCGACGTAAGCCTTAACCGAAGAATTTTCAATATCTTGATAATCACTTCTAACCACATTACATTTCACATTCACAGATCTTGGCAGAACGATTAGCCTAATTGAATCGGGCAAGTTTTTCACCTCAATGGGAAGAGAGAAGTTTGCTTCGGTAAACCTCTCAACAGGGATTGTTACCCTAACATTACGGTGCGATAGGCTTACCTGCGGGATGGACTGAAGCGGAATTTCTTGTTGCAGCGTTTGGTTTAAATCGAGGAAACTCTTATTTTCGGTCTGTATAGAGGTTATTGTGTCAATAATTGCCTGTGGACCACTAAGGGTAATGCTATCTGGCTTAACAGAGATTTTGCCAGCAATCATGTACTGTCTTTTAAGTGTATACTTAATCTTTGGAGATACGACTACCTTTTTCTCTGCTAGATCGGTAAAGTGAAAAAAGAGTGTGTCAGGAGAGACCTTTTCAAGTTTAAGATCACCATGCAAATAGTTGGAAAAAAGATGCCTTGACCTATTAGTAATAAGCATAAACTTATGATCATCTCCTTGGGCCATAATTAACCCAGCGCTTTTCATATCTATATTAATGGTAGTTAATCTGGATGATATTCTATACCTGATTAAGGTATAGCCAAACCCACGAACATTTAACAAAACGCTTTTGGGAGGATCTCCAACTAAAAGTTTCCCCTGAGGCATATTTTCAAACCTAACCGGAAAATTAACATCGGAGTTGTACTCGTAGCTGAGCTTATTTAGATACCAAAGAATTAATGCTACTGCTAGAAAGAAGGAGAATACAGCTAATTTAACCTTAAACTTAGTTTTTTGGCGCTTAAAAATGTTCCCGAATTGCCTTAGTAGATTGGTATCCATGATAACAAACTAATTTATAAAAAAACAGAGTTCAGATGCAACTGTAAATGCAAATGAACTCTGTAAAGGTATAAAAAAAAGCTACTTCTGCTGCAAATCGGAAGAATCGCGAAGTACAGTACTCTTAACAGCTTTAATTCTTACGTTATCAGATATTTCAACCACAATGTGATCGTCCTTCACTTCAAAAATTTTACCAAATAGACCGCCAGCAACTATCACTCTGTCGCCCTTTTGTAAAGCTTCCTGAAATTTGCGAAGTTCCTTCTGGCGTTTCATCTGTGGCCTAATCATAAACATATAGAAAACTACAATAATTAGCGCCAACATTATAAATGACATGTATGGACTTCCGCCCTCAGCCTGTAAAATTACAAATAGTGTGTTCGTCATAATCTTTATCGTTTAGTTATTTTGGATGTTATAAATAATTTATACTACATTAACTCTAATCGTTATAGAGCGCGATGGTGTTGTTGCATTGGATGTAATGCTAACGCTTTTATACTGCGACCCATGCCATCCTCTACTATTAAATATTACTTCAATGTTCGCTTTTTCGCCTGGTTTTATCACTTTCTGACTAAGCAATACATCAGTACAACCACAATCAGGAACTAAATTCTTAATAACCAAGGCATCAGTACCAGTATTGCTGAAACTAAAGGTGTATGATACAACCTCGCCGTGACTTATTGTTCCCAAGTCTACAAAATCTTCAATAAACTCAATAATTGCAACTCCGTTCTCCACTGTCACCTGCTCAACGTCATTTGTTGATTCTCCTGCAATTTTTCCACACGAAATAAACAGTGCAAAAGTAAAGCAAAAAAATAGGAAAACCGAGAAAACTCTACAATTCATTATTGTGCAACAATTTAACATTAAAAAAAAGCTATGGGTTACTCCTCTCCAACAAGCCCCCTGCCCTGCTTATTTATTAAGCCTTCTGAACGCAATGTTAATATAATCTTATCGAGAACCCCATTTATAAACATACTACTCTGATCAGTACTGTAGTATTTACTAATCTCGATGTACTCATTGAAACTCACCTTTACGGGTACTGAAGGAAACTCTGTAATTTCGGTGATGGCCATTTCGAGGATAAGGTTATCCATACTGGCAATCCTCTCCACATCCCAATTTTTGGTGTACTGGTCTATCGTTTTTGTGTTTTCAGAATGCCTTAACACAACTTTACGAAGCAAACGCTTGGCAAAGTCCTCATCCTCCTCATTTTTATACATCGGAAAAACAGGCGTATCGGTACTCTGATTCTCCTCAAACTTCTTTAGGGTTTTAACAACCATACCAACCATAAAATCTAAATCGTCATTCCAATAAATGCTCTGCTCCTCAAGCCACAAGGTAAAATCTTCAAAATCCATCAACTCTTTTGAAAGAATGTTTACCAGTATCTGTCGATGTTGTGTAAATTCACATGTTTCAACTTGCATGTATTTTGCAAAATAGTCCGATGCGACAATTTTTTGGTAAATCTTCTTGATGAGTTCGGGGTGGTTTACCCAGTTAAGGGTATTCTTTGAAACGTATTGCGAAATACTTTCATTCTCCTCAATAAGCTTAAACAGCGGATTATCTACAAAACGTGTGTTTGGATTAAGATCATCATGCATTGGCACATGTTTCTGCCTAGCAGTTTCTATACGGCGTTCTGCAAAATTTCTGATATCGAGAAGGAGAAGGAATAGCAGATGATATAAATCGTAGCCTTTTTTTATGCTATGCAGCAGTTCCGATTCTGCCTTCGGGAGTGAATCATTCTCTGCCTTAAAAAAGGCGAAAAGAACTTGAAGAGTTTTAATCCTTAATAATCTTCTACTTATCATCTTAAGAACGTAACAAAGTGTAAAATTGAGGTACAAAGATACATCCAAAAATTTCAATTTAAAAAGCTAACTGAAAATTAATGATGAATTTTAAAACGGAACAATAAAATTAAAAGGTTTTAGTGGATGAAAGTCAAGCCAAGCAAGCGTTAGCAAAGATTATAACAAGTTATTTGCAAAAAATGAGATAAAAGGAACACAAAGAATAGGGTTGTTAAAATATTTTTTTATTTTTGAACGGCATTTAAAACAACAGTGTTGAATAATTTTAAAATATTGAAATGATGGATGAAATTAATAATCACGATGAGTTAGAAAGTAAAGAGCGAGACGATATTTTCTCTAAAGTTGTGAGAGCAGGCAAAAGAACTTACTTTTTTGATGTTAAAGCCACTCGTCAAAACGATTATTACCTAACAATTACCGAGAGCAAGAAAAGATTTGGGCAAGAGGGAAAATTCTTTTTTGAGAAGCACAAAATCTTTTTATACAAAGAGGATTTTGACAAGTTTGCTGAGGGACTTGCTGAGGCTGTTGATTATATTAAGACCAATCAGGGTGAAGAAACATCATTTCAGGATGAAGAGGATACCGTTGTAGAAATGCAAAACGAATTCTCTAACATCAACTTTGACGATCTAGAAGATAAATAGCACTATTTCAACAACAAAAGTTAAAGGCTACCCTCTCGGTGGCCTTTTTTATTCTATCCCACCAGTTTCAACATTGGGAGGAGCACTAAAAATGACATCCTTTATCTCGTCCAGAGAAAGTTCCTTGACGTTGGTTATCAGAAATCCTAACTGTATGAAAGGCCCCAAAGAATTGCACTCCTCAATTGCAGCCTGAAATGGTTGTCTTACATTTTTGCTAAGGGGTACAAGTGCAAGAATCGTTGCAAAATTACCTGTAAACCTAACACTTTCTATAACCGAATGATGCCTTTTTAGGGTAAATTCAAACTCGCTCTCAATAAGTTGCTGCTGCAATTTTGTGAAAGGCTTATCCTCCATAGGTATCAGTACAACAAAATAGCGAAGTTTCCCCTCTTTGCCTCCTAAACCTGTGGAAATAAAAATTTGCTGCTCTTCTAAAAGTTTTGACTCCAAAAGCATTCTACTTTCTTGAAATGCCATCAACGCCCAATCCCTTAGCTCTGGCAGTGGATTCTGCGTATAGCGTTCAATTACCCGGTATGCTTCGGGTTTATCAATTGACGCTAGACCAACAAGCAATAACTTCTTATCATCAATACCAATATCGGTGGAGTAAAGATTTGACTCCTGCTCAAGCACCTTAACGTAATCGTCGATGGGTGGATGAGCCTTTGAGAATTCAAAATACTCAAACTGCACTTTAACATCCACTATATGCTCAAGAATACTGAAATTACCAAGATTCTCACCTAGCAATTCCTCAATCTTTTGCAGTATATTATCATTATTATTCAAAATCAGTTCCTCCTACAAAACCCTTTTGCATATTAGGTGTTAAAGTAATACTATTATTTAAAACACAACAAACGTTCAGATAACAAAATACCAACTTTTAGGGATTCATATATCCTATAAAAGGTATTATGTTTGCAAACTATTTTAGGATAATTACATAGTTCTTAAATGCTTTTAAGCGAATTACAAAACGGAGAATACGGAATAGTTTCGAAGGTTAGGGGAAGAGGAGGCTTTCGGAAACGCATTATTGAGATGGGTTTTATCCGTGGTAAAAAGGTTACGGTGATAAAGAATGCCCCGCTCAAAGACCCTATTGAATACTCAATAATGGGCTACGAGGTGTCGCTGCGCAGAAGTGAAGCCAATCTTATTGAAATTATTACCCCCGAAGAGGCAAAAGAACTGGTAAAATCGAACTATAACGGTACGTTACCACCCCAAAACGATTTAGATGTTGTAAAAACTGGGGCTAAAGTTGGGAGTAAGATTGTGAACGTTACCCTAGTGGGGAACCCAAATTCGGGTAAAACAACCCTTTTCAACAATGCATCTGGTTCCAAAGAGCACGTAGGCAACTACAGCGGTGTTACGGTCGACTCAAAAATGGCACGCTTTAAGCATAAAGGGTACACTTTTAATATAACTGACCTACCTGGCACCTACTCTCTTAGCGCATACACACCTGAGGAACTCTATGTAAGGCGATTTATCCATGAGCAAAAACCCGACGTGGTAATAAACGTGGTTGATGCATCGAATATTGAGCGTAACCTATACCTTACAACGCAGCTTATCGACATGGATATAAAAGTGGTTGTTGCACTCAATATGTACGACGAACTGGAGGCTCAAGGCGATACCTTTAGGTATAAAGATTTGGGTAAGATGATAGGTATCCCCTTTGTACCAACGGTTAGCTCCAAGGGAAAAGGAATTTCCGAACTATTCGATACGGTGATCAACCTCTATGCCGACAAGGACAAGACCTACCGTCACGTCCACCTTAACTACGGCGAGCAAATTGAGCGCGCTATTGGAATTATTCAATCTCCCATTAAAGATAGCGATAACCAAAGCATCAACATACACTACTCGTCACGCTATTTATCAATAAAACTGTTGGAGAAGGATAAGCAAGCCCACCGAATCGTTAGCAAATCGGGGTCATACGATGAGATTTTAGATATTACCAACCAACAGATAGAACGCCTTGAGGATATTTACAATGAGGACTCGGAAACCCTTATTACCGACGCCAAGTATGGCTTTATTGCTGGTGCGCTAAAAGAGACTTACACGGAGAACAAGCATAAAAAGAGGCAGAATACCCAAATTATTGATGCCTTTGTGACGCATAAGCTATTTGGGTTCCCCATCTTTTTACTTTTTATGTGGATTAGCTTTTATACCACATTTAAGCTTGGCGCATACCCCATGCATTGGATTGACCAGGGCGTTGGCCTGCTCAGCTCATTCCTTACTCAGGTTATGCCCAATGGGGCATTTAAGGATTTGCTCATTGGCGGTATGATTAATGGAGTAGGAAGCGTAATTGTTTTCCTACCCAATATTCTGCTGCTGTTCTTCTTCCTATCAATTCTCGAGGATACAGGTTACATGGCCCGTGCCGTATTTATTATGGATAAACTAATGCACAAAATTGGGCTACACGGCAAATCGTTTATCCCGCTAGTTATGGGGTTTGGTTGTAACGTGCCCGCCATAATGGCTACACGCACCATCGAGAACAGGAACAACAGGATGGTTACCATGCTCATCAACCCATTCATGTCGTGTAGCGCCAGGTTACCTGTTTATATACTGATATTGGGAGCCTTTTTCCCAGAAAATGCAGGTACAATGCTGTTTGGCATTTACCTAATTGGCATTATAATAGCCATTTTAATGGCTATGCTATTTAAAAAAACTCTATTTAAAGGTGAAGATGTACCCTTTGTTATGGAACTTCCTCCATACCGCATCCCCACGATAAAATCAACCATAAGGCATATGTGGTCCAAGGCATCGCAGTACCTAAAAAAAATGGGAGGGGTGATACTTGTGGCAGTTATCATTATATGGGCTTTAGAGTACTACCCAAAAACTACTGAGCATAGCCAAAATTACGATCAACAGATTGAACTACTAAATGCTGATATAGACAACTTAGCAACCCATAATTTGGCCATTGCCAAAGCCGATAGTATTATAAGCGTAAAGCAGATTCAGATTGAACTAATTGAATCGCAAAAAATATCGGATCGGCAGGCAAACTCATACCTTGGGCGTGTTGGAAAATTTATTGAACCAGTTATTCGTCCTTTGGGCTTTGATTGGAAAATGGGGGTTAGCCTTGTAGCGGGTGTGGCCGCCAAGGAGATTGTTGTTAGTACCTTAGGTGTGCTTGTACAAGCCGGCCCGGATGCCAACGAAAACAGCCAAACGCTAATAAATAAACTTCGTAACGAGGTTTACACCTATGGCCCTAATAAGGGACAAAAGGTTTACAACCCACTAAGCGCATTCTCATTCCTGCTCTTCATACTCATCTATTTCCCTTGTGTTGCGGTTATTGCAGCCATTAAAAAGGAGTCGGGGCACTGGAAATGGGGCGCATTCACAATACTATACACCACTTCAATCGCCTGGCTCGTATCGTTTGTTTTTTATCAGGTGGGCAGTATGTTCTATTAACAAAAAGCCTTCTTTTTTTGTATCTTTGGGGTAGATTTTTTCTGCGAATATGACACAAAAAGCCTCAAACGATAAGGTTAAACTAGAATTCTTTGTTCCCAGTATATCTGAGGAGTTAAGGCTTCCATTGGTAGATGCTTTTATAAGCGCAGGATTCCCCTCTCCTGCCGACGATTACCTAGAGGCTAAACTGGATCTGAACCAATTGCTTATACAAAATCCTAGCTCCTCTTTTTTTGCCCGTGTTCGGGGTAATTCAATGCTTGATGTAGGTATTCACGATGGGGATATTCTGATAATTGATAAATCGCTCGAACCTAAAAAAAACTCTGTGCTTGTTTGCTTTATCGACGGTGAGTTTACCGTTAAAAAGGTGATGAAGGCAAATGGTGATTTTTACCTAATGCCACAGAACAAGGAGTTTGCACCAATTAAGGTTGATAAGGGCTCCGATTTTAGGCTTTGGGGTGTTGTTACATACTGTATTCATAAACTACTATAGATGTTTGCGCTGGTTGATTGCAACAATTTCTACGTTTCGTGCGAGAGGATATTTAACCCTTCGCTCGAGGGTAAGCCTGTTGTTGTGCTCTCGAATAACGATGGCTGCATCATCTCCCGATCGAATGAGGCCAAAGCCATTGGACTGAAAATGGGAGAACCCATATTTAAGCGTAAAGATTTAATTGAGGAGCATAATGTTAAGGTTTACTCCTCTAACTATGCGCTGTATGGCGATATTTCGCATCGGGTAATGAATACACTCAACAATTTCTCGCCCATGGTTGAGATTTACTCCATTGATGAGGCTTTTCTGGAACTAAGCGGAATAAATGTTGATTATACCAAGTACGGGGAAACCATCCGATTGAAGATACAAAGAGATGTTGGCATGCCCATTGGTGTTGGTATTGCCTCAACAAAGAGCCTTGCTAAAATAGCCAATAAAATAGCCAAGAAGCACAGGGGTGTATTTGCCATTGAAACAGAAAACCAGCGCCTTTGGGCACTTGCAAATACACCTGTTGAAGATATTTGGGGCGTAGGTCGCCGTTATGCGGTTCTGCTCAAAAAGCATGGAGTAAACACAGCGCTCGATTTTACAAAACTGAGTACCGATTGGATTAGAAAAAACATGACCGTTCAGGGGCATAGGTTGAAGGAAGAACTTATGGGAAAACCGTGCATTGCCCTTGAAACCGTGATGCAGCCAAAAAAGAGCATTGCCACCACAAGAGCATTCGGTAAAAAACTCTCCGATTTTGGTGCCATAAAAGAGTCAGTATCATCACATGCAGTAAGTTGTGCTTGCAAACTGCGAAGACAGAAATCGGTTGCCCGTTTTGTAACCGTATTTATTCATACCGACCCTTTCTCCGAAACACAAAAGTACGTTTCGCGCAGCATAACGGTTACGCTTCCCATTGACTCCAACTCCGATATGCTTATTGCTAAAGCAGCACTAGCAGGGTTTAGTAAGATATTTACGCCTAATTTACTCTACAAAAAAGCGGGCGTAATTGTAACTCAAATCAGCTCAGCCAATGCCATTCAACAAAACCTATTTGAGCAGCACAACACGGATAGACTTAATGCAGTTTCGCAGGTAACCGATTTTTTAAATGCTAGGTATGGGCAAAAAACAGTCAAACTTGCCGTTCAGGGAAGTAGCGGTGAGTGGAAATTAAAACAGGAGAAACTATCGCCAGGCTATACCACCAGATGGAATGAGATACTTTGTGTTAACTCGTAATATTTTTTTATGCTATTTGAGCTTTTTGTCTTTTAACGATAAGTGAACCAATCACTAAACAGAACAGTAAAACAACCACCCAATCAATCAGAATGTGTTTCTACTACTCCATAAATAAGGGCAAAGCAGATACCCTAAAAAAAGAGGGGGTAATTAGCCCAAAGACTTTGGAGAAGGTTCACAACAGGGTTGTGATGAATGGCTTTGAGCGTCCGTTGGCACCAGTTATTAGCAATTTGAATCCTCAGGATGTTGAATATTACAGGTGGGGATTGGTTCCCAATACCATATCCACGACAAGCGATGCCGATAGTTTTTTGAAACAATACAATACGCTTAATGCCAAGGGTGAGACTGCATACAAAAGCAAGATATACAACTATCCCTTGATGCATAATCGTTGCCTAGTAATGGCATCCGGTTTTTTTGAATGGCAGCACACAAAAGGGAGGAAAACTCCATACTACATATCACTATACGACGGTAACCTTTTTACCTTTGCAGGCATTTGGGATAGCTGGAGGGATGAGTATAACGCTCCACAATTCACGTTTTCAATACTAACCACCCCAGCCAATGAGCTATTGGCAAAGATTCATAATACCAAAAAGCGAATGCCTGCAATACTCCATGCATCAATGGCTAAGGAGTGGCTAAACCCTAACCTGAAAGTAAAAGACATTAAAGAAATGATTGAACCAATAGAAAGTAATGCGCTAAAAGCGCATACTATTAAGCCATTCCTCAATCTAAATCAGCAACAAGCTAGCTTTGAAAGTGTGCTTGAACCATTTACTGCGCCTGATGATTCAAAATCAGCAGGGAATAATCAACTTAGCATCAATTGGTAAAAAAATAGGGCTGTCGAGACAGCCCTATTCATAATGCAGATTCTGCTATTTCTTAATATCTAAAAGTTTGAACATAAAAGCATACTCAAAAGCTACCTCGTGAAGAGCTTTAAAACGACCTGATGCTCCACCATGCCCAGCTTCCATATCCGTTTTTAACAATACTAGATTATCATCGGTCTTCATATCCCTAAGTTTAGCAACCCATTTTGCGGGCTCAAAATACTGTACCTGTGAGTCGTGATAACCTGTGGTAATTAGCAGGTTTGGATAAGCCTGAGCAGTAACCTGATCGTATGGTGAATACGATTTCATGTAGAAATAGTACTCCGGAATGTTCGGATTTCCCCACTCATCGTACTCGCCTGTGGTTAAAGGTATTGATGTATCAAGCATAGTTGTTACCACATCAACAAAAGGAACCTGTGCTATAATACCTTTGTAAAGGGTTGGTGCCATGTTGGCAATTGCGCCCATAAGCAAGCCGCCAGCACTTCCGCCCATGGCAAATAGCTTATCGGAGCTAGTAATCTTCTCATCAATAAGGAATTGTGAACAGTCAATAAAATCAGTAAAGGTGTTCATCTTCTTAAGCAGCTTTCCATTATCGTACCACTGGCGACCTAACTCCTGCCCGCCACGAATGTGAGCAAGAACGTAAACAAATCCCCTATCGAGGAGACTAAGTCTTGCTGAGCTAAAGTAAGGGTCCATTGACATTCCATACGATCCGTAAGCATAAATAAGTGCAGGGTTATTCCCATCGAACTCTGTGCCCTTGCGGTAAACAATCGACATGGGGACTTTAACACCATCTCTGGCCGTTGCCCACAAACGTTTAGACTCATAGTTTTCAGGTAAAAACCCGCCTAAAACTTCAGTTTGCTTAAGCAACTCTTTGCTTCGGGTGTTCATATTGTAATCGTAGGTTGACGATGGTGTTGTAAGCGATGTATAGCTATACCTAAGCAATTCTGTGTCGTACTCAGTGTTTACAGATATCCACGCTGAGTAAACCTCTTCGCCAAAATCAAGATAATGCTCTTCTTTAGTGCTCATATTAATAATCCTAACCTGATTAAGTGCATCTTTGCGCTCATCAACAACAAGATAATTGCTAAAAACTTCTATACCCGACAGTAAAACATCCGCACGATGTGGTATTACCTCTTTCCAGTTACTTTTCTCTGTTTTATTTACAGGAGTTTCCATTAACCTAAAGTTTTCTGCATCTAGGTTTGTTACAATGTAAAACTTATCCCCGTAGTGGGTAACTGAATATTCGAGTCCACGCACTCTTGGTTGTATCACTTTAAGTTTGCCATAGGGAGCATCTGCATCTAAATAGCTAAACTCTGTACTAAGGGTACTTCCCGAACCAAAGAATATGTACTTTTTAGACTTAGAGTTGTAAACAAAGGCGTTAAATGTTTCATCATTCTCCTCGTAAACCATCTCATCTTTACTGGTATCCTTATTTCCCAAAGAGTGCCTAAAAACTCTATTAGGCCTTAGCATTTCATCCTTAACCGAGTAAAAAATTGTATTATTATCATTTGCCCAAGCCACGGATCCCGATGTATTCGATATTTTGCTATCGAGCAATTCACCGGTAGTTAAATCTTTAAAATAAATTGTGTACTGCCTACGGCTAACCGTATCAACTCCATAGGACATAATTTGGTTGTTTGGCGAAACATTTAAACCCACAGCCGAGTAGTATGTATAATCCTTTGCCAACTCGTTTACATCCAGCAAAATCTCTTCATCTGCACTTAGGCTATTTGGTTTACGGCAATATATTGGGTACTCTTTCCCCTCATCGTAACGCGTGTAGTAGTAATAGCCATTCTCAAAATACGGAACGGATTCGTCCTGCTCTTTTATCCTACCCTTAATCTCTTCAAAAAGCTTATCCTGAAATTTTTCTGTTGATTTCATAACAGCATCAGTATAGTCATTCTCAGCGTTGAGGAAAGCTAAAACCTCTTCGGTATCGCGCTCATTCATCCAGTAGTATGGGTCAATGCGAGTATCGCCATGCATTACCATTTGGTATGGGTCTTTAGTGGCAGTAGGTGGCTTGGGATTGGTTGTACAGCTCGACACCAATAGAGCAATAATACCAGCCATTGCCAAAGATGTGAAGATTCTCCTATTCATTGTATTTTGTTTTTAAGTATTAATTCAGTTTGTGATATGAATATAAGCATATCAAATATATGCTAAAATTGCAGATTAAGTAAACAAATAGGCCATGTATATGTTTCATAAATACTTTATAAAATTAAACATTATTTTGTCACGATTAAGCATAGATATATGATTTTAAAAAAGGTTTACATAGGTTTTATTGCATTGGTTATTATGGTATCGGCTTGCACACAAACAGAGAAAGAGAGTGAAGGTAAATCGAGTTCGGTACCTATTGTTGACTTTTCGGGAATTGAGCCATTGCTAAACATCAGCAGCGATACAACCTATATTATAAATTTTTGGGCAACCTGGTGTGCGCCCTGCGTTAAAGAACTACCATACCTTGAGCAAATTGCGAAAGAGTATAGTCACAGAAAAGTTCGGGTAATTCTTGTCAACCTCGATTTTCCGAATCACTATGAATCCAGGCTAATCCCATTTATAAATGAGCAGAACATTTCCTCTGAAGTTATTATGCTTGACGATCCCGATGCGAATAACTGGATAGACCGGGTTGATGCAAGCTGGAGCGGTTCCATACCCGCAACTTTAATCTACAATAAAACAAAACGAGAGTTTTTTGAAAAGGAATTTAACTATAATGAACTAGAGAGTATTGTTAAACAATACGTTAACTAAATCGACTAACTAACCAAATCATTATTAAACTATGAAAAAAATTATTTTAACCATTAGTATTGTTGCCCTAACAGTGGCACTTGCCTTTAGTCAAGGCTATAAAGTTGGAGACAAAGCAACCGATTTTAAACTAAAAAACGTTGATGGCAAGATGGTTTCAATGGCCGATTTTGCAAGTGCCAAGGGATTTATAGTAATATTCTCGTGTAACCATTGCCCTTACGTAATTGCCTACGAGGATAGGATAATTGAATTACATAATAAATATGCATCAAAGGGTTATCCAGTTATTGCCATAAACCCAAACGACCCTGAGGTACAACCACAGGATAGTTACAAACTGATGATTGAACGGGCCAATGAGAAGAAGTTTCCGTTTGCTTATCTTTTCGACGAAGGTCAGAAAGTATATCCAGTATATGGAGCTACCAAAACCCCACACGTTTATCTTTTAAACAAAAAGGGAAAAGATTTAATTGTTGAGTATATTGGTACTATTGACAATAACTACAAGGATGCATCGCAGGTTACCCAAACATATCTTGCCGATGCAATTGCTGCGCTTCTTGAGAACAAGAAACCCTTGGTAACAGAAACTAAAGCCATTGGATGCACCATTAAGGTAAAAAAATAGTTGGGAAATAAATTCAAAAAAAGCCTGTCCACTAAAAATGGTACAGGCTTTTCATTTAATCTAGCATTACTATTTTTCTAAAACCCGAAGTAAAAAAAGTTTAGAAGCCTTAATGGCTTTTAAGGTTCCGCCTTTAACCAAGCTTGGTGCTGATAAAATCGTTTCGCTATTCTCAATTACCTCTCCATTTATGAGAACAATAACCATATTACTACATTCAAATTCCTCGTTAATACTTAGGTCAACAATCTGACCAGTACTTACATACGACTTAAGCTTCTTTTCACGCCAATTCATCCATGGTTTTAGATTAATAAGCAGCCTTTCAGCCACGTCAAATCCTGCAAAAACCCACAGTTTATCAACTAGCACCTTATTCCGTTTGTACGCTTTCTGTATGGCTGAATCATTAGCCTTAATAACTGTTACCGGCGATTCTGCAATTAGCGATGCCCAAACCGGCAAGCCACAAAGTGCTTCGTAAGCGCCAACCATTGTTCCAGGCTGTGCCATGCGCAACAATTTCTGTTGTTGTTCAATTCGAGCACTTCCTCTTAAAATTATCATAAATCCTTCGCTCTGTGCATCTTCGGAAACTAGTATACTACCAACCGGATAAACCTTTTCGTGAAATAGCGCTGAAAGCGATTCGAAAACTGATTCATTTAATGCGGCAAATGAAGAAATAGACTTAAGATACCTTGAAGCTTTGTTTGTTTTTATTTGAGGGGGAGAGTCGATAATCTGCTTCATTTGGCTTTGGATTACCGCTTCTAGATTAGACGAGTCGGCTGGCTCAAGCCTACCCTGCTTCTCAATCTTTTGAATTGTAGCCATTTGATGGTTTAGCAACGATCTAGATGCAATTTGCGTCTCGATGGCATGGTAAACTTCAGGGTACGTATCTTTAAGGTTACGCAAAAAGGTAAGGCCCATAATTCTATTCTCATTTATTTCATCCTCAAGTGCTGTTATCCTTTCAACCTCATTTGATAATTGATCTGTCCCAGTGGAAAGACCAATAATTAAGCTCGATAGACTTTTCAAATTCTCCTCATTGGCCATAACAAATCCACGGGCACAGTCGTAACTTAGCGCCAGTTTTCTGTAGAATCTTTTTTCCCAAAAGCCACCAAATATAGGTATGGTTTGTAATTTTGCAAGTATTTTGGGGTTTGTCCACATCTGTTCTAGGTCTTTTCGTTGGGCTAAAGAAACTTCACCGTTTAGGTCGAGTAAATGGTCAATCTCATCGGAAAGGTTCTGAACGGCAGAAGATGTAAGTAACCCTTCGCTAAACTGTCGCCAATAACTCTCCTTTTCCTTTAAAAGCATACGTTTACGCGTTTCAAAAAGGGTATTAACCGGTTTATCCTCGGCGCTAATTTGTTGTACATTGGGCAGAAATTGCTCAACCAATTCCCAATCGGCACCTGACATAAACCTATTCTCCTTAAGTTTTGAAATCTCTGTCTCTCCCCCCTTACGGAGCATTGAAATGGTATGGTTTAGCAGCTGCGCACGGGCTGCTCCCACTTTTGCTAAGCCTAACTTCTCAATTAAAAGTTTTATTGTTGTTGCATTTATGAGTGATGTAAGAAAAACAATACCGGCAGTAAGAGATAGTATTTGTGTTCGAACTTCTTGATTAATTGACTCTTCACTGGAAACAATAAGAGCTAAAGCCAAACCAATTGCGCCACGCAAACCACCCCACCAAGCAACAACTCCATCTTTAGGGCTAAGTCCATAGCCAATTCTTTTCATCAAAGGATAAAATATTAAAAGCACAATTGCCCTAACAACTAATATTGCAATATAGATTAAGATTAGTATAAGAAAATCTTTAACTGTAAATGAGACCCTGAGCGCTATAACAACTCCTACAATAAGGAAGATTAAGGTATTTGCAATAAATGCAGCTAGTTCCCAAAACTCGTGAAGAAAATGAGCAACCTGAGGGCTAACGCGAGTCCGCCCAATACCGGCCATCATAACACCAAAAGCAACTAGGGCAAGCACACCTGAAATATGAAGAAAATACTCGGCCACAAAAAAGGCCAAGTATGCTGCCCCAACTACAACCGTTATCTCAAAAAGTGCATCGTTGAAAACCCTTTTAAGCCATGTAACTACTAGCCAACCCACGGTAACACCAACAGCAACACCACCCAAAACAACTCGCACAAACTCAACAATTGCATTATTACCCTCAGTGGATCCAGTAATTGAGGCTAGCAAAACCATAAAGATTACGATTGCTGTTCCATCGTTGAACAACGATTCGCCCTCAATAAGTGTAGCAAGTTTTTTGCTAGCTCCCACCTCTTTTAGAATGGAAACAACTGCCACAGGATCAGTTGCGCTAATGATAACCCCAAACATTAACGAAATTGGCCAGGTCCATTGCCCCAAACCAATGCTAAGGCCTTTTATAAGCATTGCAAATGCCCCAGTAAGAATTAGAGCAACAATAATACCGGGTACCGCAAGGATAAATGCATTAGTAAACGATTTTTTAAAGGTATGTACATGCATAGAAAATGCTGCCTCGAAAATTAAGGTGGGCAAAAAGATATAAAAGATTAAATGAGGATCGATATGCCCTGCCCAACCAATTGCCTCAACAAATATTGCAAGTGCATTATGCTCTGTCAAAGCTAAAAGCGAGGATGAATCTCCAATTCTATAGACCAACCCTAAAAGCGAACCAATAACAAGCAATGAGATTGTGTAGGGCAAAGAGGTTTTGCGCAACAGATATCGAGTAGCAATACCAATAAAAAGGGCTATTATAATAAAAAGCAATGGTGCCATACTGATATGCCCGCCATGCTCCTCAACGGTCGCTACAACTGTATCCTCTATTGATGAAACAAAACTATTGCTAGTAATTGAGCTTAATAGCCAATTAATTTTGGCCAAAATGGTGTGAGCAAACGAAAGAGCGATCATAATAGCACGAATTAGTTTTAATTAAGATAATATTCTAAGGGTAAAAATATTTACCCTTTATGATGATAAAAATATGCAAAAACAAAGCACATGACAATAGATTTTAAGGTTTTTATTTTAAAAAAACGCCTTACGAGCCAAATCGTAAGGCGTTGTGATTTAACAGTTATAAGAAGTTATGTCAACTATCTGTAGGCCGCTTCGTTTATCTGCTTAACACTTGTTATGGGTTTTGCTGGATTTAGGTATTTTGCTAAAAATTCATAAACCTTTACCCTTACTTCTTTTGCATGTTTAGTATCCATTCTATTGAAGGAGTGCCCGCCGGGGATGTCCTGATAGATTTCAAATTCAAACTTTTTACCCTCAGCCTTTAATGATTTAATTAAATGTTCCACCTCTAAAACATTCACATCATCATCGTTTGTGTTTGTGTGAATAAGCAATGGCGTTTGCAGTTTGTGTGCATTCCATGCTGGGGAGCGTTTACGGTACTCGGCAATATCTTCGCGTGCCGTTTTGC